>Ga0209336_10001487_pt1 | contig 11409 bp, 23 predicted proteins | sample LinPmetageLP32_FD_184042 | JGI IMG/M metagenome (GOLD analysis project Ga0209336, IMG submission 184042) | Marine viral communities from the Pacific Ocean - LP-32 (SPAdes) (version 2) | ecosystem: Environmental > Aquatic > Marine > Oceanic | place: Pacific Ocean | collected 2009-08-23 | reverse complement strand
CCATCTTTTAGTGATTATCAAGATTTTAGATTAGGTAATTATTATGGTCGGGCCTTCAAATTTAAAATGAACGTGACAAGTGGCGATGCAACCCATCAAGTTTATGTCAGTGCTTTATCTGCTAATGCTAGTGCTTATTTAAAACTTGATTCAGCACAAAACACTACGTCAACTAGTGCTTTGAGCGTTTCTTTTGGTGAAAATTTTGTGCAAACACCACAAATAGCTATCACCGCACAAAATATGGTTTCTGGTGATTACTATACGATCTCTAGTTTGACAACAAGTGGTTTCGCAATAACATTTTTTAATAGTTCTAATAGTGCAATTGCTAGAACTTTTGATTACTTAGCTAGAGGATTTTAAAATATGGCAACCCACGATTACGATATAGCAAACCAAAGTGGAAGTAATTTTCGTGCTGATTTAAATAACTGCTTAGATGCAATCGTCAGCAACAACTCTAGTTCTTCTGAACCTTCTACTAAATTTGCTTATATGTTATGGGTTGATACTACTAACAATTTAATCAAACTAAGAAATAGTGCAAATAACGCTTGGATAACTCTACCCTTATCAACTACCGCAGATAATACAGTTGATGTTAATGGTGGTGCAATTGATGGCACAGCAATTGGTGCAAATGCAGCTAGTACGGGTGCTTTTACTACTTTATCAGCATCTAGTGCTTTAACTGCTAACGCTGGTGTAGTTATAGACGAACTTACTATTGATGCTGACACCATTACAGCTACAGATGACTTTATTATAGATGCAGCAGGTGACATAACTCTTGATGCTACTGATAATCAAATATTCTTTAAAGATGCAGGAACTACAGTAGGCACTTTAAGCATGACTGGCAGTGATTTGAAACTTATATCAAATGTAAATGACAAAGATATGATTTTTGCAGGAACTGATAGTGGTACAGAAGTAGTTGCTCTTACCCTTGATATGTCAGATGCTGGAACAGCAATTTTTAATAATAAGGTTGGAATTGGAACTTCAAGTCCAGCAAACACATTACACATTAGCAAAAGCACTACATCAGCTGATGGCACTGTATATCCAAGTTTAAAAGTAGAAAATCTTTCTGCTGGTAGTGGAAATTCTTATGCAAATATTGTTTTGAATGGTGGAAATGGTACAACTCAATTTTCTATTCTTAATGATGGTAGAAGTTCTAATAGCGTAGTTAGCTTAAGAACAGATACAAGTTCACCAATTGCATTTATGACAGATGGCTCAGAAAGAATGCGAATTGATTCTTCTGGTAAAGTTTTATTAGGTAGCACTTCTTCAACATTTAACAATGATTCAAAAATAGTTTTAGCTCCTAATTCAGATAGTAATTTTACAAACAATGGACAGACTTTATCTTTAAATAGAACTGGCAGTCATGGTGAAATATTAGGTTTTTATTATGATGGTTCTGGTGTAGGTAGTATAAGTACAAATGCTAACTCTTTACCTTCTGATAGAAACTTTAAAAGAAATATAAGTAATTTAGAACTAGGCTTAAATTTAATTAATAAATTAATACCAAGTCAATATAATTACAAAATTGATGATAAAGATTCACCTAAAATGTATGGTCTTATAGCACAAGACTTGGAAGAATCTTTGGCAGAAGTTGGCATAGAAAAAAACAGCACATGGTTGTTGCAACACAATGAAACTAAAGATGAAAAACAATCAGATTATGCTTTAGATTATTTAAAATTAACTCCTATTTTAATAAAAGCAATCCAAGAACAACAAGAATTAATAGAAGATTTACAAACACAAATAAATAACTTAAGAGGCAAATAAAATGGAATGGAATGTAAAAACTGTAGATTGCTACCCTACAAAAGAAAAAAATAACAATGTAATTTATAATGTGCATTGGCAAGTTAGCAAAACTGAAGGTGAAGATTATTTAGCATCTAGTTTTGGTACACAATCATTAGCTACTGATGATTTAGATAGCTTTATAGATTTTGACAGCGTTACTACTGAAGACGTACAAGCATGGGTCATAGCTGCCATGGGTGAAGAAGCAGTTACAGAATTAGAAGCTAGTTTAGATGCTCAGATAGAAGAGCAAAAAAATCCTACAACCATACAAAAATCTATTGGTCAATAATGGATATTTTATTAGGCATATTAGTATTTGGTTTTGTGTTGGCAATAGTTTTAAAAAAATTCAACCCGTATGGCTATGCAAAAATTAAAACAAATTTAATTAACTTTTTTAACGAATAAATTATGAGCGAACAAGAACAAATTGTAACTTTACAAAAAGACAGTGGTGAGAAAATAGAATATCGCAAAGCCGATATGTCAGAAGAACAACAAGCATTAATGGAAGAAATTGTTGTTTATCAACAACGCTTGATAGCTTTAGAACCTTTAGCTAGAGAATTTACTGATAAAAAAGAATTAGTAAATTTAAAAACCGAAGCACTTAGAGTAATGCTTGAAACCAATAGTGAAGAAAATGCCGACAACAGCGAAGAAAAAAACATCGAGGACAACGATTAATCAAGTCTCAAATGCCTTAACAAACCATGAAGAAATTTGCGGTTTGCGATGGGAACAATGTTATGAAAAATTTGATCGTTTAGAAGCAATGATTGTGACTAACAATCAGCGTTTGTGGTGGATAGCTGGAGTAGTTATTACCTTATTGTCCTCTTTAGTCGTGAAATCTTTTTTTTAATGATCTTATATACCGAAGAAACTTTTGATTTAGCTTATAAGGAAAACAACAAAGAACGTCTAAGAGCAAATTTAAATATGATTACTAGAGAACAATACCGAGCTTTGTTTGAAGCAGAATTAACCAAAGAATTATTTGAATAATGTTGAGTTTTATAAAATTAGTTTCAAAACTTGGTGGCTCTTATTTAGAAGGTCAAGTAGAAAAAACCAAAGCCAAAGCCAAAGCCGAAGCACAAGTAATGGTGCAATCTAGTAAAAGCATAGCCGATTGGGAAACCTTACAAGCACGAAATGCTGGTCAAAGTTGGAAAGATGAATACTTAGTTATTTTATTTTCTATTCCCTTAATTTTAGCTTTTATACCAGCAACAGTGCCTTATGTGATGGACGGCTTTGCAGCTTTAGACCTTATGCCAGATTGGTATAAATATTCGTTGTCAGTCATTGTTGGTGCAAGTTTTGGGGTACGAAGTGTGATTGGCATTATGAAAAATAAAAAACCCCATGTTTAAATTTTTCAAACAAAAGAAAACAACTCCAGATGTAGAACCAGATTATTTAGAAAGTTATATAGACAATCAAGGCATGGTATTTAAAGAAGATAGCGATGAAATTGGTGTAACACCTTTATTTAAAGAAAATTTTATAAAAAAAATAAAACACGAAGAAGGTTGTGAGTTGTTGCCCTATAGATGTTCTGAAAATTATTTAACTTTAGGTTGGGGAAAAAATATTGAGCTAAACGGCATACGCCAAGCAGAAGCAGACTTTATGTTAGAAAACGATATAGAAACTGTTTTTGTTGATTTAGATAGAAATATACCAATGTGGAAGTTTGAACCAATGAACATAAAAATAGTGTTATGTGATATGTGCTACAACTTAGGCATCAAAAAATTACTTGGTTTTAAATTATTATTAGAAGCTATAGATGAAGCTGATTATCAAACAGCTTCAGAAGAAATTTTAGATAGTAAATACGCTAGTCAAGTACCAAACAGAGCAAAGCGTAACGCCTTACTCTGCTTAGAAGAAGTTTAATCTTCCCAACTTTTACGAATCGCTAAAACATTTCTAGTTGTTCTAGCTGATTTCGCTTCAATAATTTTTGTTTTTTCTGGTTGGGCTTTGTAATGTGTAGTTTTCCATCGCACAACATAATCACCAACATTGCCATAACTAGATTCTTGCATCAAAGCTTTTAACGCCCTATCGCATTCATCTTTAGTTTGTTTCAATATTTTCATGGTTTTATCGCAATGTTCTCTTGATTCAATCAGTTCCAAAGCATAGTCTGGCAAATTAATTGTTTTGCCATTATCAACGGGGTACATATCAGCACATTCTTCATTGTCAAAAGGTGGGTATAAATCACCTTCAATGATTCTGCGAGTAAAATCTTTAACGTGAGGTTCTAAGACGTTTTTTTCCCAGTCTAAGTCACGCTCATAAAAGAACAAACGTAGATCAGAACCATAAAGCACACCAATAACTGCATAATCATATTCGCAAGTAGCCATTGCAGCTTTTACTTGTGTCACACCACGCCAAGCTGGTAAAACTGTTTCACCAAAACCCGTAGCAATTTTTATTTCAATAATTATATTGCCATTGAGTTTAATACCTTCACCTTCATCGTGTTCTGGTAGATAGAAACCCTTTTCTTCGTCTTGACTAACAAAAATATTATTAGCAACACCCAAACCATCTAATGACCCGTTTAACTCTAAATGCTTATGTCTTACTGGTTCAGTAATTTCATATTGCATATCAATTAAACCCAACCTTTTAGCTAACAGTTCCATAACTGGTTTTTCTAAATGATTGCCAACTTCCATAAAACCATTGGTTGCTATAGAAATATCTTTGCCTTCACTTGCAGCTATGCAATTGTTAAGTACATCATTTGGTTTGGCATATTTAGTACCATTTATTGATGCCTCTAGTATTGAAAAAGATAAACGATCATCTGGAGTAATTTTACCTACGGCTAAATTAAGCATTTTGATACTCCCCAGTCCTAAAGTAACTGTCATAGACTTCATCTTGGGATTCTCTAACAACGTAGGGTTCTTCTCGTTCTTTTACAAAAACATTAGTAAAACCTTCGGCACGATCACTAGCAAGTTTAAAATCTTGTCGAGCAATAGTAAGGTTGCCACCCCCGTATAAATGCAGATGTATAAACTTCTTAGCTAAAGTAAAAGGTTCTGACCTTTTAGCATTTCTAGCTGGTTTACATAGTCTAGGGGTTTTAGATGATTTACTATCATATATATTATACGAAGTATTAGGGCTTATTTTTCTAGCTCTAAGATTCGCTTGAATGCGGAGCTTCACCGCTTGGTAATTAGCTTTCATACGTATCTCCTTATGTTAAAAGTTAAAATTACACGTAACTGTTGTACAGTTGTACAACCTTTAAATGTTCTGGTCTTAAACCGCATCGTACACCTTGCCTTTGAGGTCTTTGATTTTGTATTGGGTGCTGCGAATCACGTACCGAGCATGAGATATTTTCATCGCTTGGTTGGTCTTGGCTTTAGCAATTGGTTCCAGTTCATTGACTAGATTTGCTAAGTGTTCATATACCCGTTGCAAGTCCCCAGCATTGCAGAGCGGTAATGTTAGGCGAACACACTTCGTGCCTAACTGTTTGTAGTTGTAATTATCCTTCATGACGTTCTCCTTTCTCCAAAATAACTTTATAGTTATAAACCATTTTATTTTTTTTTGTCAAAATTATCGTATGTCAGCTTGAGAAGTATTTTCCAAAGCTTCTAAAATGGTTTCGTATTCAGCAGTCAATGTTTCAACATAAGTTGCCATTGCACTAAAGTTTTTAGCGTTCTTCGTGTAGATTTTTAAAAATTCCAGTTGCCAAAGAATGACAGTTTGCAACGATTTACCATCAACCAGTTCGTAGCGTTTGACCCGATGATCGTTTTTATCTGGCACGGCAGTCAAGATGCTTTCGGCTACCGCAGCTTGTAACCAACGATCAATAGTGCTTTGTGATAAAAAATCACTGCAACTTAAAACCTGATTGTAAGTAATATAATATTGGTGACGCATAATTTTTAACATATTGCTTTGAAATTCCCAGTAACGAATGTCGTAGGTAAAAGTTTCTTTCAAAAACTGATTATCCAAAGTCAGTAACAAATCATGAATGGCAACACTGACACTATCGTTAAAATGATCGTTGTTGCTACGATCTTTTTGCAATGGCATCACAGTTTCTTTTAATTTTTTTACTTCACTCATTTTTGCACCTCGTAATTATCTAAAACATTTTTAACTTGCGAAGCATTCCATTTGGCTTTACCTCGCCTGGTCAATACATTACGTTCCGTTAAAGCCGTAGCAATGTCTCGTAACGATTCACCCCCCGCTTGTTGTATTTTATTGATAATTGGGTACACCGATTCATAGTATTGTTGGGCATTTTTGCGATTGCTTAACTTGGCTAAATCGGTAGCTTTTTTTAAGACTTTGGGTTTTGCTCCTAACACGACGCCACGTTCACGGGCATTGGCTAAAGCTAATTTTGTACGTTCGGAAATATGTTTGGAATGTTGCATGGCTAATGCCATTAAGGTTTTAACACTTATTTCTATTAGACCAAGATCTAATTTTTGCGAACTATCCCAAGACCAAATGCTCGTCTTGATTTTGTAATTGGCTAAGTGTTCAAAAATAATAGAACAGACTGCAAAGGAATTTAACATACCGTTATTTTGCAAGAGCAATAAGGTTGCACCTTTCTTTTGACAATAACGTAACGCTTTTAATAACTCAGGTCGTTCACTGCCTTTAATTTCAGCAGCTTCTTCATAGAGTTTGATGATTTCTATATCGGTGTTTTTTTTAAGATAATTTATATCGGCTTTTTGTCTAGGTTTATCGCCATTGTGTACATAAGCAACCACCCTTTTATTACCAGACAATTCGGTACGTTTTATGTGTTCAGTCATACTTTTCTCCAAAAATAATAATTTAATATGCCTTTAGTAGTTGTACAAGTAAATAAATTCTTTGTACAAATACCAGAAAGAGTTATTCAACGACCGCTAAAGTAGCTGTCAATATATAATTCGTGATCAATTATGCACTCATCAACGTAAGACTTTGCATCTGCTAAAGTCCTAGTCAAAATATATTTAGGTGTCGTACCTTCAAACTGAACATTTAATCCGATTTCTGGACAAGCTCTTGAAAGTAAAAATGTCTTTATAAAATTGCTACACTCTATAGTCCAGACTTTACGCCCTAAAGTATGTGACTTTTCTATTTTATAACCTTTATAGTTCATAATTTTCTCCTTAACTATTTTCAATTTTAGAAAGTAATCTTTCCATTTGTTTTTGTTTAATTTGTTCTACTATAGCTTTAGTGAAATGATGTTTAGCTCTTCTTATATTTTGAGCTACTTCTAAGAAACTCTGCTCATTTGAAGATAATTCATCTTTAATAGATTTTTTTAAAGCTTTAAGATCCTTAATATTAAGTTCTTGTAACTTAAACATTTCTTCTAAATCAATCTGAGCATTATGTCCACATTGAATTTTATATGATTGATCGTAGTCAAATAATTTTTCATCTTGTATTTGTTTAATTGTTTTCATAATTTTCTCCAAAAAATTTATTTATTTGTCTATTAAACACCTTTTTACTAATTTGTACAAGTACCAGACCGATATTTGACAAAGTTTTTTTTACAGTCAAAAATCAAATTCTCAATTTTTAAAGAAGAAGTGAATGACCTTAGATAAAAAAAATTCAAACGGCAGTTTTAACCTAGAAGATATTAATTTTTTAGACTTTTGCAAACAAATTTATTACTTAAATTGTCGTGAAAGACGTTTTTTAATGGAAGCTGAACTGGATTTTGAAACCTACCTTAGTGAAAACATTGATTTTTTAAAAGCAACATTTAATAAATTAATCAAAGAAAACACGGAGTAAACAATGACCGAAAATAATCCTTTTGTAGTAGATTCAGAAGATAGTCCCTATATGAAACATCACTTTCAAGAAAAAACTTTTTATCGTGGCAAAGAAGCTATTGATGTATCGCATTTTATGATTGACCCAGCAACAATGCTCATGGGTTTTGGTAAGTACGATGCAGTCAATGGCTATTCTTATGTTTGGGGTAAAGATTTATTTAGTAAAGTTGACAAGCCAGATGAAGATTATAAAAAAGCTTTTTCAGTTTGGGTGTTACCCAAATATATCAATGGCGATCAAAATATTACTCATGCTCCTTCTTTATGGCAACGTAATAGCTATGGTGAATATACTGGTTTTCAACAAATTGGTAATTTAATTTGGCAAGGTTTAAAAGAAAACGAAGGCAAGTTACCTATTGTTAAATGGGTAGGTTCTGAAAGCATAAGTATTGGTATGGGTTCAACATCTATACCTAAATTTGAATTGTCAGGTTGGCAACAAAGACCAGAAAGTTTTGTTATTCCAAGTTGGCATACGGCAGAAGATGATAGTTCTAGTCATTCCCAAGACACACTTATAGAAACTACATCTTCTGACCCAGTATCATTTAATGACGAAATTCCTTTTTAACGTAATTCATTCATGCATTACGAATGGGAAAAAATTACCCCAGAGATAGCTGTTGCCCTACTTGGTGAGCCAAATAAAAAAGATGGTAAAAGTTATCGTTGGGGTAATAAAGGTTCACTGACATTAGACCTAGAAAAATCAGCTTTTTTTGATTTTGAAAAAAAAGAAGGTGGTGGTCTTACTTGGTTGATACAAAGAGAAGGTTTAGATGTCAATGAAGTCTTAGAACCTTATAAAAATGAGCTACCCAAAGTTAAAGTTAAAGCTAAACCCAAACCAAAAAAAACTTATAAGACTTACACCGATAAAGATATGTTTGCCCTAAAAGCTGAAGCAGAAATATTTACTAGATACTCAGATGATTTTTGTGTCATGCGATTCAAACCAGAGCATCAAATTAAACAAAAATATGCACCCTTCTCCAGGCAAAATGGCAATTGGGTAATGAAAAGACCCGAAGGCAAACTACCGATCTTTTGTACTAATAAAAACCCAGAAGGTTATGTTGTTATTAATGAAGGTGAAAAAGCTTGTTTGGGTGCGGAAAGTATATTTACCGAAGGTGACGTTGCTTGTTGGCATGGTGGCGTTGGTAACATAGAAAATTGCGATTGGACACCTTTAACAAATCGCAAGGTTATTATTTTTCCAGACAAAGACGAACAAGGTCTTAAATGTGGTCAACAACTAAAAGATTTATTAGAGCCAATTACCAAAGAATGTATTGTTGTTAAACCACCAAGAAACTTTAAAGAAAAAGACGATTTATACGATGCCAAGATCAATGACTTTTTTAAAAATTCTAATGAATTTTTAGATTATTGTTTAGCTAATGTAGTTAAAAAAAGAGTCAGTTTTGAATTATTGCAAGTTAATGAAATTTTAAAAAACATACAACCGCCAGATTGGTTAGTAAAAAATATTGCTGAACGTGATTCTATTGTTGGTATTTTTGGTCAAGCTAAGTCTGGAAAGTCTTTTGTTTCAGTAGATTTAGCAGCAAATATAGCTACTGGTCGTGATTGGCACACACATAAAACAAAAAAATCTTCGGTAATTTATTTAGCAGGAGAAGGAAATAAAAATATAGCTAGAAGACTTAAATCATGGGAAACCTTGAATGACCAACCTTTAGGCAATGCACCTTTATTAGTGTCAAATCGTGGTGCTAGATTGCTAGACGATAAAGACCATCAATTATTAAAAGATCACATACACGAAGCAGAAGAATTACACGGTGAGGTAGGTTGTATTGTCATAGATACTTTGCAACGTGCCTTTTCTGGCAATGAATCTAGCACTCAAGATATGTCTGAATTCATAGAACGTGTTGACGATTTACGTAATGAATTTGAAGCTACAATAATTTTAGTTCATCACACTGGTCATAATTCTATGGATAGAGCGAGGGGATCTTCTGTTTTACAAGCTTCGGTAGATTGGGAATACAGAGTTAAAAGAACAAACGTAGGTTCTGATATGTTTGTTGAGTTGTCACAAACTTTAGTCAAAGATGGTGTCCCAATGAAGCGTAAAAACTTCAAGTTTGTTGAACAAGATTTATCTTTGTTTGGGGATAAAGATATGAGTTCTGGTGCATTGGAGTTTGTTGAAGAAGCTGACTTACCAAAACCACAAGAAATAAACAACAATGATGAATTTATTTTTGAATGCATTTTCAAAGCACAAGAAAAGGCAGATGACCCAAGTGCCTTTTATTTACGAAATAAAGAGATTATTGAGATTACTAATTTAAATAAAAGTGTAGTTAATCGTGCTTTGAAAAAATTAGTAGATTTAGATTTGCTATTAAAAGACAACAAAAAAGGCTATCAGACAAAAGAATTGTGCAGCACCTATTTCAATGAACAAGAAAAGTAAAAAGCAACAAGAAAAAATTGAGCAAAAATGGTTTGCCATGTTGTTTAAGTTTATTGGCAAAGATAAAGATGAAAAGAAAGATGAGCAACGAGATTAAAAGAAAATTTACTAATACAACCAGAATGCCCTATCAAGATGTTATTGCTTTACTAATTAGAGCTATAGATTTTCATAACAAAGAAGCCATGCAAGATTTTATCAATACTGAGTTTCACCAACAACAAGCTATGAATTTGAAACTTTACTTAATTGATTTAAAAGAATTTATAGCTAAAAAAGAGTTAACTGAGGATAAAAACGATGCTTAATATTTGGTTCGTTTTTGGTTCGTTTTTGGTTCGTTTTTTAACGGTAGTTGTACAAAAGGCAACGTTTTTTGGTTTGGTTCTCTCTGTATTTGTAATACAGAGAACCGAACCAACGAACCTAGAGAATTAAATTAATATGTATAACGAAACGATAAATAATTTATTGATGAAGCTAAAACAAGCTGAAATCCGCTTAGTTACTGACTTTGGGGTTGAAAAACCAGAAAAATTAGCCGATATAAACTTTCAAAAAAGGTTCATTAAAGCCCGAACCAAGTTGAACCTAGATTTAGTTTATGCAAAAAACCCAGCAATTATGCGGTCTGTAGAGACAATGCTACGTGGTTATGCAGCTTTAGAGAAAGAATTAGCAAAAAACAACATCAAACCATTTCCTAAAGAAACTTGGTTGGTTGAACACAAAGAAACTCAACAAGATGTTTTAGTTTGTAAAACCAATGAACAGAAACGTAATGTCGAAAAACAGTTTGGTCAGCAATACATTATTTATTCAGTAGAAGAATTACTCAATGTCATTGATGTTGAAATATTTAAATTTAAAGAAAAATTAAGTAACGAAGGTTTATTGCCTTCAATAAGTAAATACGAGGTAAAAGATGAGTCACTCAATAAATGATTTCTTAAAAGAAAAATTTTGGGAAGAAGCAAAAGCCAAAGGTCTTTCCGATAAGGAAGCAGAAAAATATGTTGAAACTAAATTTGAGGAAGAATGCAATGACTACTATTGGGGTTAAAAAAATAATAAAAGATTTTGAAAAAGAAAATTTAGCAACAAGACTTAAAAAAGTTAAACACAACAAAATTAAAACTAGAGAAGCTGGATATCTTACAAAGAAAACTTTAAATAATTTAAAACGTAAAAGATTAAAAAAATGACAAAAAAAGCAATGACAATGAAAGAACA
>Ga0209336_10001482_pt1 | contig 11432 bp, 14 predicted proteins | sample LinPmetageLP32_FD_184042 | JGI IMG/M metagenome (GOLD analysis project Ga0209336, IMG submission 184042) | Marine viral communities from the Pacific Ocean - LP-32 (SPAdes) (version 2) | ecosystem: Environmental > Aquatic > Marine > Oceanic | place: Pacific Ocean | collected 2009-08-23 | reverse complement strand
CAAACCGCCATACAATAACCAACACGAACAAGTTTGCGGACCTTTAAAACCGCCTTTAAAAACATATGAGAACCTTAAAATATCCAATTCATTTTGAAATTGAAGTTCAAGGCGTTCCGCTTTTTTCAAATTTCAGTAAACAAGCTTTTACTTACAGTGAACGAAATAAAGCATCTACTACTAAAAGCCTAAAAAAGGCGGTTAGAATTGCTCAAAAAATAGAAGGTGCAAATGTGTTTGCCTATTGGTTGGAAGATAAAGACTGTAAATCAAATCTATTAACGGGAAAGCAAAGTGCCTATGGCAAACGTTGTGTTTACGGAGATAAAAAAGGCATAGGTGCAGACAATGGCAATGCATATCTTGAAAGCTTTTTAAGTTATTGATTAGTCCATACAAACCGCCATACAATAACCAAACCCATAAACAAGTTTGCGGATCTTTAACAGGTCGCGTCCGCGCGGCCGCTCAAACCGCCTTTTTATAGATATGATAGAAAAAAATACAGATCATAAATACGAATACGATGACGGTCACATTGTTGATTGCTTTGACCATAAAATGGATAGCGTCGATGAGTATGTTGAAGAACTCAATATGCTTATGGGCGAAATTAGAAAATTAAAAAAGGAAATTGCCCAGAGCAAATAATAACAATAACCAATACGAACAAGTTTGCGGACCTTTCAAACCGCCTTTAATACACTATGAAACCCAGAGAACTAGCAATCATTCGCGCAACTCAGCACAGCTACCTAAATCAATCAATCCTATTCAACGCGGGATTCACTTTTAGCGAGGTGCAGGAAATCAAAAAGGAAATCGCCAAAAGCAACTAGCAAAGGTCGCGTCCGCGCGGACGCTCAACAGCCACACAATAAAACACTATGGACAAAACGCTAATCCATCTACTCTATGACGAGTTTCAAAGCAACGGCGGGCACTTCCAAAGCACCGAGGCAGACTATATGTTCCGCCAAGCGTTCGCAGAGGACTACGACGAAACCGCCGCACAGATATTCAATCGACTAATACAAACCAAATAACAAACAGCCATACAATGAAAAGAAAATTCTTAGCCACTACTACCGCCAACCGATACACTGAACCCGATTGCCGATGGGTAAACATAGACAAAAAAGGCTGGGTTGACGGTGAGACTCCCGTTGAAGACTTCGGCCTGTTCTTTTTATCCAACATTGAGTGCACGCCAAGCGAAGCCATGGAAGTATTCCTTGCGCTTATGCTTGAAAGCGAGGGTGAGTTGGACTATCGCGGCGAACCTATAACCGACAAGCCCGAAGATTACTTGAAGAGCGATTCGTCAAGGGCTATCTATGCAACCTTGCAAGCCTAGCAACATATGGATACAATACTTCAACCGCCTTTTGACTTTCTTTTAACCATTTCATTGATGGTTGCATGGGCAAGTTACGTCCTTGTTACTCTCGATAATTTGTTCAAATAACCAATACTAAACAAGTTTGCGGACCTTTCAAACCGCCATTTAATGATGAAGACGCTCGAAGAATTAGATAAAGAAATCGAGAAAATGTTTGAGGATGCAAGGCCACTCTCTAAAGATGAGCTTAAGGCATTCGGCGAAAAGAATCGAGAGATCATGGCTAGCCAATCATTCAAGGCTGCTGTTCTTAAGGATCAGATCAAGCACAAGCAAACCGCCACACAATAACCAATAACTAAATATACACACTAACCCGTATAAATGGGTATAAATAAATACAACAATATGACACCACTGCACGCACGCCCAAAAGCTTACCGCAATCTATACAACGCAAAGCGCGTTACAAACCGCGAGGAAACTGAAGCCTTCCTTGAGCGCAAGTTCCGAAGGGAAACCGCCCGCATTGTTGACGAAGGCTGGAAGGCTTTCTGGAAGAAGCGCGGGATAAACAAACCGCCACACGTTTCCGCCCAAGCCGTTGGGTGTTTTGATATTCTTGATTAAAATACTAAGATTTAAGTTGCTCTTGAGGAGTTATTTGACGTACGCTCATCAAACACATTCACGGATTCGATTCTTTGAATATCTAAAGAGCGGATTCACAAAAAGGATTAAACATCTAAACTAAATATACACACACAAGAAAGAACGTAATATGAGTATCAGAAAGAGTGGTAAGAACGACAATCGATTCATGGCCGACTTCATGGTAAAAGGTGTAAGATACCGCCGCCAATGGCCAACCTATGAGGAAGCAGCTAGCTGGGAAGCAGAGCTAAAGAAAAGGCTACGCTTGGGGCTACCCTATACAGAACTACTGGAAGGCACTGGCGATTTCATCACACTTGGTGAGCTATGTGACAAGACGATGGTTCGCTATTGGGAAGGAACCGCCAACGAGAAGAGTCAACGATCTAATATCAAACTGTTACTAGATCACTATGGACATGGCTATGACGTTTCCCAGCTCGATGTTGCGGCCGTGGATACCTTCATGTTTGCCCTTGAGAAGAAGGGACTAGCAAAGGCTACAATAAACCGCCGCCTCTCGTGCCTCTCCAAGATCCTCACCTTCGGGGTAGATCGGGGGTTCCTCACGCACAAGCCTAAGATAGAACAGAAGAAGCTATCCAACGGACGCATGAGGTTCCTCACCGAGGAAGAGGAATACGAGATCATCGATACCCTAGAGGCATCTGGAAAGGATGACTTCGCGAGGTTCTTTGAATGGCAAATCGATACTGGTATGCGACCTATAGAGGCTCGCCATATAACCCAAACCGCCGTCAGGGAAGACCCACAGCATGGCTGGTTAGTTGACCTGAGTAAGACTAAGAACAACTACCCGCGCACCATCTGGCTCACCGAGAGGGCTTACAAAGCTTACCTTGCATTATCGGATGAACAGTTCCCGTTTGCTAGGTTCACCGAGAGCAAGATTGCGGCTGCTTGGAAGTTCGTCAGGGAAGCACTTAACGAAACCGCCGACAAAGAGTTTGTGTTCTATCTTACAAGGCACACCTGTGCGTCTCGATTAGTGCAACGAAACGTGCCTCTCCAGATCGTCAAAGAGTGGATGGGTCATAGAAACTTTGAGATGACCTTGAGGTATGCTAAGCTTACTCCTACGAATATGCTTGACGCTCGAAACGCTCTTCAACAATCTCACATCAATTAACAACCTCGAAGTCAACCACATCAAACTTAACACGTAGTCCAGCTATATCACATTAAACTTAACACTTAGCCCTAAAAGCTACATTTAATCCTATGAAATCTGTGGGAAATACTACATACATTTTCCCACAGATAAAAACTATTTCATCACCATAAACAATAACACACACAACTAGGCCGTAAGGCCGACCTTACTATGAAAAAACTAAGCGAAACACTAACAGAACTAGGGATTGCATTTAGCTTTCCTATCATAATTAAAGATGCCAATGGCTACGTGGCTTACTGCGAGGACAGCGATGGCTTCTGTTATAAGCGTGAGTATGATGCCGATGGTAACAAGGCATACGACGAGGACAGCGATGGCTGGTCGTGTAAGATTGAGTATGATGCCAAGGGCAACAGGACCTACTACGAAACTAGCACTGGCTACACGGAAGGAACTCCCCGTTCAGCAAAGACCTGTGATGACAAGGTCGTCATATTCGATAACATCGCATACAAACTAAAAGCACTATGAAATACACCTGCACACTAGACATGGACAACGAGCAAGGAGAACGCTGTATTCTCGATGTTGTTTTCCACGCGGACGCCTTCAAGCGATTCGCTGGATTTAAAACAGTAGTCTCAGATAAGCCCCTGTATGACGAAGACCTAGCACACCTAGAGCAGTTCGTCGTGCAAGCTAAAGATAAATGGGTGACAAATAGCTGACAAAGATTGTCAAATCAAGGGAAACAAAGGCAAGTGTGAGGTGACAATTAAATGAAAAGATCGTTGCAAATCAATACGTTGACATCGTTATAAAAAAAGATACGATATTGATCAGGGGATGGCTAATGCCTTTTTTGTCACCTCACGCTGTAACCCTATTGAAATATAAGCATTTTTAAACAAACACTTATCCCTTTTATCTTTAACCATTCCCTTGCCTCGGTGACAAATCACTGACAAATAATTTGACTATGGACACGCAACTTACACAAGACGACCTCAACACTGACATGACCACCGTAGGCGTCGGTCGCTACCGTAATAAGGTAGAGGGAGCGCGTGCTCGTGGTATGGAGTCCGAGACATCTTATGGACAGCGACTCATACGTGGTGCTTTGCCTGCTTATATCAAGGCTATTGATGAAGCGAAAGACAAGTGGCGTGGATTTAAAAACAATGCCAAGTGGCAACTAGACATCCTAGACATCCCTTCTGAGAAGATTGGGTTCCTTGTTATACGCACCGTCCTAGATCAGCTTACCCAGAACTCCAAGATGACCGCTATGTGCACCAAGGTGGGCAACGTCATCGATTACCAGCGCCGCTCCGAGTATCTCGTCCGTAACAACCCAAAGGGCGAAGGGATTGTTCTAGGAGCCACACGCAAGAGCGGCTGGCAAGCTACTAAGAATCACGTTCGACTAAGCATGAAGCATGAAGTCGAGAGGGGTTTGATGGAAGACCTACCCTCTTGGACACGCCGAGACATAGCAACATCGGGATTGAACCTCGTAGAACTCCTTCGGGACGTCACGGGGATCATTGAGTATCGCTTCATCACTGACACAGGGCGCAGGAACCCCACACGCTACGTCACAGCCTCTCCAGAGACTTTAACTTGGATAGATGAGTTCAACTACCACAAGGAAATCATAAGCCCTTTTTGGCTACCTACAGTGGATACACCGATGGAGTGGAAGAACGTGTGGGAAGGTGGATACAAGACAGACGACACCGACCTCCCGAAGCTTCCGTTCATCAAGTCAACTAACATGGACTTCCTCCGAGGCATCACGGGCAAGATCGAAGAGCCTATGGAGGCTTGTAATCTTATCCAGCAGACACCTTGGAAGATTAACGAGGAAGTCTTGAAGACCATGCAGTGGGCTTGGAAGAACTCGGTAAAGGTAGGTGGACTACCCAGCCGTGATGACGAGGTAATGCCCGACATCCCTGACGACTTCCACGAGAACAAACTGAGCAACCTACAGTGGCGCACGATGGCTTCAGGTGTTCACAAGCGCAACATGAGCACACGCTCTAGGCGTCTACTGGTAGCCAAGGTTCTTTACCTAGCAGAGAAGCTTACAGGTAGTAGGTTCTTCTATCCTTCACACTGTGACTTCCGAGGTCGGGTCTATAACATCCCTGCCTTTCTGGGTATCCAAGGCCCTGATATGTGTCGCGGGTTGCTTCGGTTCGCTAGACCTCAACGTATTAAGACAGCAACAGACCGCAAGTGGTTAGCCATACAAGGTGCTAACACTTGGGGATACGATAAAGTCACACTCGACGAGCGCGCTGAGTGGGCTGAGAACTTTTCCAAGGACGCTATCCGTATCGCTGCTAACCCTACCAAGGAGTTACTATGGACAGACGCGGGCGACCCTTGGCAATTCCTTGCGTGGTGCTTTGAATGGGCAACGCTACAGAACACGGGTAAGCTAGATACCTTCCTCCCTGTGAATATGGATGCCACCAATAACGGCCTCCAGATTCTCTCTATGCTTACCCGTGACCCCTACGGGATGACTGCTACAAATGTGTTACCTACAGACACGCCAGCGGACATCTACAAGACGGTTGCTCTACAAGCTGAGATCATCCTAAGAAAACAAGCAGAGGACGGGGACGCTATCTCTAACGCTTGGTTAAACTTTGGGATCGACCGTAAGACAACCAAGCGCCCTGTCATGTGTTACTCGTATGGGCTTACTGAATACAGTAATCGATTGTATATCGCTGATTGGTATGAAGACCAGATACACGGTGAAGGCCGCACCAGACCCTTTGACGATAAAGAGAAGTATCTTGCTGTCCACGTTCTAGCCAAAGCAGTTTGGAAAGGCATCGAGAGCGTCCTAAAGAAACCAAAGGAGTGCATGAAGTGGTTCCAAGACTGCTCTGCGATACTCACCGAGGCTGAGCTACCTGTGTCTTGGGTAACTCCTAGTGGCTTCCCTGTTCATCAGCAATACTTCAACTTCACCAGTAAGAACATCAAGACTTGGATTAGCGGAACAGCTACTCACATTCGTTTCCGTGAGAACGACGATAAGCTTTCCAAGGTTCGTCAGCGCAACGGAGTGAGCCCAAACTTTGTTCACTCACTAGATGCGGCGGCTCTCCACAAGACAGTCATCAAAGCCAACAAGGAAGAGGGAATCTATGACTTTGCATTTATCCACGACAGCTATGGAACTCACGCCACAGGGTGCGAGGCTTTAAGTAAAAGTTTGCGAGATGTGTTTATTTCTACCTTTAGTGTTGACCTCCTTCGGGATTGGAAACATCAATTAGAACAGCAATCGGGATTAGAGCTTCCTGAGCCGCCAGAATATGGCACTGCTGACATCTCCCAAATTAAAGATAGCACATATTTCTTCTCATAAACAATAACACACACACCATGAAAGAACCAACAATAGAAGAAATAAAAGAACTCGTAACACTTTTTCTCATAAACAATAACACACACACCATGAAAGAACCAACAATAGAAGAAATAAAAGAACTCGTAACATTCCGCCGAGACAAAGAGGGAAACCTTAAGGTTTGTGACGTCAAAGGCGATGTCTGGGGCGATGTCTGGGGCGATGTCAGAGGCAATGTCAGAGGCAGCGTAGTAGGCGATGTCTGGGGCAATATCCAAGGCGATGTCTGGGGCAGCGTAGTAGGCGATGTCGAAGGTGATGTCTGGGGCAGTGTTGAAGGCGCGGTTAAATGGGTAACTAATTAAACTTTCTTCAGTTAGCACTCCGCTAGCTGTCATGTAACAACACCGATAACAGGTAATAGTAAAACAAAATGAGCAAAGTAATAACAACACCAAAAGGTAAAGCAGTATGGCCACGCATCGACACACCAGACACTAAGTTTGATGAAGATGGCGTTTATAGCTGTAAGCTCCACGTAAGTGAAGGCGACTTCAAAGCTTTTGAGGCAATCGTAAAGCCTAAGCTTGAAGCCGCTTACAAGGATGAGTGCAGTCGCCAAGGTAAAGAGAAGATCCGCATGGCCGCGTCTTCGCCTCTTCGTATTAACGACGAGGGTGATCACGAGATATATGCGAAACAAAAGGCTAAGGTTCATACCAAGTCTAAGGGAACACTAGAGTTCTCTATCACAGCAGTAGATAGCCAAGGTAAGAAGATCGACATGCCTAAGATTGGCAGTGGTTCTACCCTCAAGATGGCCGTCGAGGTCAACACTTGGTTTGTTCCAAGTCAGGGCTTCGGATACACCCTGCGTCTCCGTGCTGTTCAGATATTTGATCTGATTGAGTATGGTGGCGGGAGTAACTTCGGCTTTGGTGCTGAAGCAGACGGCTACGTAGGTAGCGGTGAATCCCTCAACCAAGCATTCGAAGTTGCTGATGAAGCGGAAACGACCAACGCGCCGTTCTAAGTTCCGTTCGAAGTTCGAAGAGACAGTAGCCTCCGCCTTAAATGCGGCGGGGGTTACCCACTCTTACGAGTCGATGAAACTGGATTACACGAAGCTCTGCAAATACACGCCAGACTTCGTTTTAGATAATGGAATTATATTGGAGGTAAAGGGCTATTGGATAGCGTCAGACCGAACCAAACACCTGAGAGTAAGGGAAGCACACCCCGACCTCGACATCCGCTTTGTATTCCAACGAGCATCAAACACACTAAGCAAAAAGAGCAAGACCACCTACGGGGACTGGTGCGACAAACACGGGTTCCTGTGGTGCGAGAAAAAGCTCCCACACGAATGGACGATTTAACGGCGATTGCCACACACCAACCTTGCCCCGACTGCGGAAGCAGCGATGCACTCACACATAACTCTGACGGAAGCACCAAGTGCTACTCCTGCGGTATCTTTACACCGAACAGAGACAAACAAGACACAACTACACAACACACAAAAATGGAAACTGTATCACCGCTAGGATTCGTAAACGGAAAGTTCATGGAGATTGCCCCAAGGGGTATCCACAAAGACACATGCGTAAAGTATGGGTATCAAATTGGGGAGCTTAACGGCAAGCCCTGTCACGTTGCTAACTACCGCAACCTTGATGGCACACAGGTAGCTCAGAAGTATCGCTTTGCGGACAAGAGCTTTCACTGCAATGGTAGCCCTAACTATTTCTTCGGTCAGAACCTCTGGCCTAATGGCGGTAAGAAGCTAGTCATCACCGAGGGTGAGATTGATTGCCTTACTGTTAGCCAACTCCAAGGCAACAAGTGGCCAGTCGTATCGCTACCGAGTGGTGCTCAGTCAGCCAAGACAATCTTTAAAAAGCAACTTGAATGGCTATCCTCTTGGGATGAAGTCATCGTTATGTTTGATGAAGACAAGGCAGGACGCGAAGCTGCTGAGAGTGTTGCTCACATCCTACCTGCTGGCACCTGTAAGATCGCTCGGTTGTCTATGAAAGACCCGAACGAAATGCTTCTAGCTGACAAAGGAGAAGAAGTAATCCAAGCTTTCTGGAACGCTAAGGTATGGCGTCCCGATGACATTGTAGATGGCTCTGAGCTTTACGACCGTCTCACGGTTCCCAAAGAAAACGACAGCATCCCTTATCCTTACTATGGACTTAACTCGCTCACTCACGGCCTCCGCAAAGGTGAGATTGTTACCTTCTGTGCTGGCTCTGGCATCGGCAAGTCTGCTGTTTGTAAAGAGATCGCGCTACACGTTCTCAAGACTACTGATCGTAAGCTCGGCTATATTGCCTTGGAAGAGAGCATCGAGCGCACAGCTAATGGTATTATCGGTTTGGAAATGTCTAAGCCGTTACACCTAGAGCCATTCACTCCAGATGCTAAATACAACGAGGCTTACAAGAAGACCGTCGGCTCTGGCAGGTTCTACCTATATGACCACTGGGGTTCCCTAGACAGTGACAACCTACTTGGACACATCCGCTACATGGCTAAGGCTATGGATGTAGATTACGTGGTTCTTGATCACCTATCTATCATCGTATCTGGTATGGGTGACGGCGACGAGCGTCGTATGATCGACAACACAATGACTAAGCTACGTGCTCTTGTAGAAGAGACTAAGATTGGTGTGGTGCTTGTAAGCCACCTCAAGCGTCCCGAAGGTAAAGGCCACGAGGAAGGCGCAGCGACATCCCTAGCACAACTCCGAGGCTCTGCGGCTATCGCTCAGTTGTCCGATATGTGCATTGGCTTAGAGCGGAACCAGCAAGACGTAGAGAATAAGAACAGGACAACCCTGCGTGTGCTCAAGAACCGTTTCAGCGGTGAGACAGGCGTAGCTTGCAACCTGCTTTACGATAAAGAAACTTGCCGTCTCTCAGAGGATACTAATCCTCTCTGCGATGACTCTAATGACGAGAACCACTTCTAACCACTAACTATATGAATATAAAATTACTTAACGGAGACTGCTTAGAGCAGATGAAACAACTACCCGACAACAGCGTGGACAGCATCGTGACTGACCCACCCTACGGCATTAGCTTCATGGCTAAGAAGTGGGACTACGACGTTCCCAAGGTGGAAGTGTGGAAGGAAGCTATGCGCGTCTTGAAGCACGGAGGCCATGCTTTGATTGCTTGTGGCACACGAACGCAGCACCGAATGGTGGTGAACATCGAGGACGCAGGCTTTGAGATTCGTGATGTGGTAAGCTGGATTTACGGAAGTGGATTCCCGAAGAGCTTAAATATCCGCAAGGCTATCGATAAAACTGCTGGTCTTGAAATCGAGTATAAACCTACCGAGGACACACACGCTTTCAACATTGCCGAACAATGGGACGGCTGGGGAACAGCCCTAAAGCCAGCCTGTGAGTTCTTCACCCTATGCCGCAAGCCTCTCTCGGAAAAGACGGTGGCCGCTAATGTCCTCAAGTGGGGAACAGGTGGTATTAACATTGATGGGTGTCGGGTAGGGACGGATGAAAAGCTAGTGAGGCCAGAAGTTCAACGCCTTGACAACCAAGCATATGGAAAAGGATTGGGTGCAGGGACACAAGAAGAGCCCCAAGGACGATTCCCAGCCAACCTAATCCACGACGGGAGCCAGCAGGTTCTTGAGTTGTTCCCTGAGACAAAGAAGGACTCTGCCGCCGCGCGCTTCTTCTACTGCCCCAAAGCAAGCAAGAAGGATCGTAACGATGGACTACCCACTAAGTCGGAAAGCTTAGAAAGTTCCGAGATAGTGGGCAACAATCATCCAACAGTCAAACCAACAGCCCGTTTCTTCTACTGCCCCAAGGCAAGCAAGAAGGATCGCGACGAGGGGCTTGAGGGGTTTGAGGGACACGACACATACTCGGAGGATGCTGCTACGCCAATGCGCGACCAAAGGGATCAGGTTCAGCGCAAAAACACCCACCCAACAGTAAAACCAACAGCCCTGATGCAATACCTATGTCGCCTCATCACCCCTACGGGTGGCGTTGTTCTAGACCCTTATATGGGTAGCGGATCAACAGGTAAGGCAGCAGTCAAGGAGGGCTTCAGTTTTGTAGGCTGTGAGCTGGATGAGGACTACTACAAGATTGCTACGGCTCGCATCGAGACAGCTAAATAACCCCAACCAAAGGAGTATATGAGCAGATGGATACAAGATTCATCATGGAAGCGAGGTCAAGGCGTAGAAGCCATGTTCGCTAAACTGTTAAACAAACGAACAACGGATGTGAGAGCGGCTGACCTAAAGGAACAGTTCTCTCATGTCGATTACTTCTCTGACTTCGGCAAGATCGACGTCAAAGCTCGTAAGCGTGTTGCTCGTTCCGATGATAACACACAAGACGACCTAGTATGGCTTGAGTTCAAGAACGTCCAAGGGAAGTTCGGATGGCTCTACGGGAAAGCCGACTGGATTGCCTTTGAGCGCAATGAAGACTTCGTTCTAGTCAAGCGTCACGACCTAGCACTCATGGCTGAGAAGCTGTGCGCTGTAGGTGATCGCGTAGCTGTAGGCAAGGACGCTCTCTACAAGGGATACCAGAGGAGTGGTCGTAAAGACCTCCTATCAATCGTGAAGATGTCAGACATTCTAGAGTTGTATCATCAACTATGGACAAAAGACGTTGACAGCACTCAACACTAACCATTGATTAAATAACACACATGAAAACAGCAACAGTTCCCTTCGATGTCTACATTCCCGCGATGAAGGTTGCCACAATTAACATTGAAGTAGCAATTGATGAGCATGGGCAAGAGATGATTACACCCGAATCCTCATTACACATTGACGAGATACAGGCTCGCTACATTGAACAGATCACCCCGCAAGACGATTAAATAACACACATGAAAACAATA
>Ga0209336_10001481_pt1 | contig 11433 bp, 9 predicted proteins | sample LinPmetageLP32_FD_184042 | JGI IMG/M metagenome (GOLD analysis project Ga0209336, IMG submission 184042) | Marine viral communities from the Pacific Ocean - LP-32 (SPAdes) (version 2) | ecosystem: Environmental > Aquatic > Marine > Oceanic | place: Pacific Ocean | collected 2009-08-23 | reverse complement strand
TGGAGCAAGGTAAACTTTCCCAAGCTGAATCCCTGTTAAATGAAGCTTCAACTTACAATTTACATGGTAACGCTAAGCTCTTTGGTTCCTCTGAAGGTAAGAAGGAGATTTCAAAGATACGGAGTTCTATCAAGAGTGCTCGTAACAACGTGGAGGACAACCTGAAGCCACTCAAAGACAACGTAGAGATACACAATGATACTGTGATGAGCTTGTTCTTATCTAGTGCATCCTTTGAGACTAAACAGAAAGGCATGATGAATGCACTTATTGCTGGTAAAGTTTCAGAGGCAGATGCTAAGGAAAAACTAGATACTCTTTTTACAGAAGAGATGTCTCCCAACGATATGTTCCAAGCGTGGAATACTCTCACCTCTGAGTTAGCTGTTACTGGAAGTGACATAAGTAAAACACTCTTAGGATCTATTCAGGATGACAACCTTCGTATCACAAAGGAAGGTCTATTTGCTAAACCAATTCTAGGTATAACTACGGAAGAGCAATACGCCGAGGCTTCGAAAAAGATCAAAGAATACCTACTAGCTAATCCTACGGCGACGCTTCGAGACATCCCGCTAGGCGCCAATGTTCCTAAGTCGGATACCAAAGTCATTGAGATGTTTGATACACACAGCGCTGCTGTTAAGTGGCGTAATGATGAATCTTCTCAATTCAAATTCTATTCAGACAAATACACGTCAGAGATTACTAGCGAAAGAGATCTAGGTATTGAATTTGCTGGTGAGTTTAAGTCACTCTTACGTCAAGAAGCTCAAGGAGTCTGGGATGCCTCTGGTCGAGATATGAATGAATTTAACACTAACATTCAAGTTAAGGCTAAAGAGATACTAGCTGATGTTCGCAAGGAAGCAGGCGTTCAAAAAGCACTTAACGCTCGCGTAAGGGATTACATTAAATCACCTGAAGTTGCTGCTGAGGCTATTGAAGAGTCTCGCGACATTAACGAAGAGGGCTGGGGAGATGTTCCTTATCCTATTCTTCAATCGGGTAAAAAGCTAAAAGATGTAAATACGTCTGCTCTCGTGGACGAGCGCAAACTCATGCTTGACGATGAGGATGCTTCGGCTTTAACTAAGGGAAGTTTATTACTATATGGTTTCCCTACCCTCGACAGCTACGATGAAAAGGTGCGCTCCAGAGCTCGTATTGGCTTTCAAGACTTTGCCCTTGGTGGTGAAGTTCTTAATTCACTCAGCGACGCTTCAGAGGCTTGGGACATCGATAACCCCACACCAGAACAGCGAAAGGCTATCCAGTTTTGGAGAAGCCAAGGATACCGCTCATCGGTTGAAATAGATGACATTATCCGAGCTCAAATATCTTATAACTCCCTTTCATACTAATGAGTCTTACCGAAGAAGAAAAAGCAGCCTTTAACGCTATCCGTAGCGGCAACGTCACTCCTCCAGTTCAAGAGGAAGAGACACCCATAGATCCTGAAGTTCAAGCTGAGACCGACATGAGGATTGCTAAGAGCGGCCCGTCGGCCTTGCAACAACTACAAGGTCTAGGTATTGAGATGGGCGGTTCTATTGGTGGCACTTATGCGACTACAAAAGCCTTAAAAACCCAACGAGTAGCCAAGGGATTGAGCTACCTAAAGAAAATCCGTAGGGCTGGTCAAGTTACTGTTGCGGCTGGCGCTGCTGGCCCACAAGCTGCTGAACCTGTTACCACTATTGGAGGCTTAGTAGCCTTTGGTGTTACCGAGGCTGCTTGGGCTGTAGGCAGTAACTTTGTTAAACAAGAATACTTTAAAGCTCTAGGCGTCCAAGAGGAGACATCGGGCGGGGAGCTATTAGCCTCTGCTTTACTTGTTAGCCCTTTGATTAGCCAAGGTCGTAAGATACCTAAACTAGGACAGGTGTTTGATACATCGATGATTAACTCTCGCAAGTGGCGCGTAGGTGCTCACATGGTGCAAGGGTCACTCATTGGTTCCGTAGAGAGTTCTATTCGTCAGACCTTCGACATCATGGCCGATGAAGATGCTAGTATTGGTGACTTCAGTATGTCTGATTTGTTCATAGGTGCTAGCGGAGGTACTGTCTTCGGCGGTGCTCTAGGACTAGGTGGCGAGACTATTGGACTCATAAAGACCTACAGGGCTGTTTTAGTTCGCAATAAGGTAGAGATGAGAGGCCCCCTACTTGAACGCCTAGCAAAACTCGACAAGACCATCGCTAAAGCTCAGAAGATAGGAATGAACCGAAATCGCATCGTTGCTGAAATGCACGCAGCGAAAGTTAAAGAAGAACTGGATCAGTTAGACGCTGTTCACGATTCCATTGATGAGAAGTTAGCGGAAACTGAAGCAGCTCTTGAGTCTCTTAATGCACCCAAGGAAGCCCCAGAAACCCCAGAAGCCTCAGCTACACCCGAAGGGGCAGGGCAACGACGGAAAAGAGAGACGGAAGCGCGTGAAGGTGTTAATAAAGACCCTGAATGGCTTGAAGGAAAACGCTCTATTGATGAAAGAATTAAAAGCGGAGAACTCACAGCAGAAGAAGGAACCGAAGCATCCCGTGAGTTGTTTGGAAAGGTTAAAACGAGGCTCATGGGAGAAACCCCAGAAGCCCCAGCGACACCTAAAGAAACCCCAGAGAGCGAAGCTAAGGGGTGGTTTCATGCTTCGCACCAAAACATAGAGAACCTTACGCCACGCGAAGTGGACTCCGTAGATACGTTTGGCTCTTGGATTAGCGGCGATAGCGGAACAGCTAAAACTCTATATGGCCCTAATGTTAAACAGGCGGATGTTGCTCCTAATAATCTCTTAAAAGCACATACTGATAACTTTGGGGAGTTCTTCTTTTCTAATGAGAACTTGTTTAAGCGTCTGTTTCCAGAAGCAGATGTTTCCTTGTTGAAAAAGTTTGATGAGGGAGGACTGAAGAAAAGCGATCCTGAGACATGGGAAATGCGTAAAACGTATCTTAACGAGTTCAGAAAGATGCTTAAAGATGCAGGTCATGATGGAGTAATATTTAAAGATTCTCGTATAGATTTAAGTAGAGGAGATAAGCCTCACGATGTCGCTGTATTGTTTAATGATACAGATGTACCCCTAAAGACACCTAAAGAAACCCCAGAGGCTACCCCCGCCCCTAAGACACCCGAAGTTGCACCCGAAGTTGACCCTAAGACACCCTTCCAAGCCCTCATGGATGACTACGACGTAGCTATTGCTGATCAAAGTCAAGGACGGGGTGCTGACCAAATCATTAAGCTCAATAAGCACTTCAACGCTATCTCTGATGACTTTGCTAAGAAGGCCGATGCTCTTGTAGCTAACCCAGACGCTAAGAGTGTTGATGAGTTGTTATCAATGCTAGATGAATACACAGCGTTCGACGCGAAGGATGCAGAGCTAAAACAAAAGACAGGTCAAGACCTACGAGCTCAAGCACGAGATGCAGAAAACATAGCACTTGAAAGAGAGCCCATGTCTGAAGCTCGATCGATACGCAATCAGGCACTCAAGGATGTCCGTGAGAAGCTACAGGCTATGAAGGATGACGTTGACGGAGCTGAAATGCAGAAGCTCGTAGATGACATTTTTAAGTATCCAGAGCCCGTCAGAGGCGAGAGCACATCTGAAGCACCTACGGCAACTCCTAAAGACCCCGAAGCCGAAGCTCCTAAGAAGAGCTCTCGAGAACGTTCTATTGATCGCCTACAGAAGAAGCTAGATGAACTCCGAGCTATCCGTAGTGGTGAGCAAGACCCTAAAGCACCTAAGCCTAAGAAAGCTAAGAGTGCCGAAGAGAAAGACCTAGAGGAGCGCATTAAGTTCTACCAAGGTGAGTCCAAGGAAGTAGCTGACATAGCTTCTACCCAAGAACGCATCCAAGTGCTCAGTGGTCTTATTCAAGGGAACAGTCAGTCTCAAATTCGTCAGCAAATAGGACTACCTCCTAAGCTCCTTCCAGCGCACGCTAAGCCTAAGAAGATTGAGACAACGCTTACCAAGCTAAAAGCAACCGAAGCAAAGCTGATGAAGATACTTCGTCGCAAGCAAACAGATGCGATCCTTAGTGACATGAGAAACGTCTTTGATCCTGAACACGGCTCTCGTAGCATCGTAGATACAGCTCTCAATGGCTACTTAATGGCTCGTACAGACGCCCTGCTCAATCAGCCCTCTACGGCTACCACGGGTCTTCCTTCAGGCGCGATCCGAGTTATCTTGGCTCCCCTCAAGCAGACAGGCAAGAATACCCTTCAAGCACTTAACCCTGCCGATAGAGCACTCAAGGGTGTTCCCATGACGCAGAGGATGAAGTTTGCAGCGGCGGACGTTCTAGCTACTGCTGATCAGTTAATAACATTTGCTCAGAGTCCTATCGTTACATCTAAACAAGCTTGGCGTAATACTGTTGATACATTTAAACAGGGAGGTTCAAGCGGTTACTTCTACAAGGATGCCAACAAGATTGACGTTCGGGATACCGCTGAGAACGCTGGTAACTCTTCTATCAGAAACACTGGTCAAGTTATACAAGGCGACATAAGGGCAAGAGCTAACGAGCAAAAGAGCGTAATGGTTCGTCAAGCTATGAAGCTTATGGGCTCTGACCCAGCGACAGCTTTAATATCGCTTTCTAAAGCCATCTGGAGTGGCGGTAGACGCGGTGTAGGTGCTCTTGATGAGCCCTTTAATTTGATCCTACAAGGTCGAGGTGTCCGCGCTGAGGCGATTAAAGAAGCCATCAAGCAACAAGTGAAACCCGAAGAGGTTGCTGGGTTTATTGATGACTACATTAAAAAGTCTAGCACTGTGGATGCTCAAGGCGTTAAACGCTTTAACTACTTAGATGAGAAGTATCGTAACACAGCTAATCAAACACGTCGTGGCTTGTTTCGCCCAGCCGACTTAGACAAGAATGATCCTAGGATGCTCATGGAAGAAACCTTGGTTCAGTCTATACGTTCTTGGACAGGAGGGGACTTAACAGCTTCTAAGTTCCTGTTCCGATTCCTTCAGCCCATTATTACTACCCCTACGATTGCCTTGGCTCAACAAGGACGCATTGCAGCTCAAACTACTGGTCTTCCTGCGCTAGTTGATGTTGGGCAACGCTTGTATGCTGGAGGCGCTAAACGAGTAGGTAAGCAAGGCAAGATTAGTAACGTAATGTCTGGCCGCATCAATAGAGAAATCAACGATCTAGAAATCAAAGTAGAAGACCGTCGAGCTAAGACTAAAGAAAAGGGATTAGACCCAGAAGAGCAAAAGAAGCGCGATGAAGATCTAGCGGCTCACCAAGAGCAACTCAAGAGCCTCCGTGACTACCGAGATGAGCAGACCTACGAGCAAATAGCGATGGCTGCGCTAGGTATGGGGATTGTCTACACCTTCTTTGAGTTAGGTAAAAATGGCCTCGCCACAGGTGCGGGTTCTTTCCTTACGAGAGATCAGCGTAACCAAGGTGAGTTCCAGAAATATAGAATGTTGATGGATGAGGACTCCGAGGGCATAAACTATCTCTTGGCTGAGCCAATTCGTTTCCTAGCGGCATTCTCTGCTGACTTGGGAGCTTGGTCAGCACTTGAAGGTTCAACCACCGAGAAGCAAACCATAGGTAATTTCGTAACAAGCACGCTTGAGGCATATGCTACTGACGCTGTATTCACGACTAGCTTGCGTCACATGAAAGACCTCGCATTTGGTAAAGAGAAGTCTCGTACGGGTGCAGTTATTGATATAGCTGCTGGTGGTATCCCTATTCCCTCTGGGATACGTTCCGCTCGCGTCTTGGACGATGAGAAGTATTCAGTGTATGACGAAGGTGCTGATGTAGGCGATATGGGTTCTAGAGCTTTCGATAAAGCCGTAGGAACAGAAGCGGAGAATTTCCGAGTAGATAAACTAGGAAGACCGTTACTACGTCCCGAACGAGGAGCTTTGAACTACGTCTTTAGGTATGCCCCAGAAGACAGAGCGCGTCGAATGATGGCCGAAGAAGAGGTTCGTCAAGTGCTCCGAAACGATGGTCTTAGCTACAATCTAATCCCAAAGATGACAGAGTTTAAAACCATCAATGGCGCTCAAGTAAATCTTAAAGAGTTCACCAGTCGTGACCGCTCATTGTTCAATCTGTTCGCCGAGGTGGTCAACGATGGCGACGAGATGCTCCACGAGTTACACGACCTAGTGATGGATGAGGACTGGCAACTAGACTACGATAATTACACCGTAGAACCAAACCCAGATAATCAAGATGAGCTTTACAACAGAGGCATAGAGCGCTTCAAGGAAGTCCGTCAGAAACACGTTGATCGTGCTGTTGATTACATCTCAGACGAAGCTAACATAAATCTATATCGCAATAAAGACGGACAGACGGTTCACGAGTACATTGAAAGTCTCGAAGACCGTCCTGCACGATCTGGAAATGTTCTCGAAAAACTCAACCAATTCTAACCCCCAATAAATTATGGCTAACAGCTACATTGAATATACCTCAGGACTCACAGCAACTACCTACAGCGTTCCCTTTAACGTTCTGTCTATTACGGACGTCAACGTGAAGGGCTACAACGGAACCACTTGGAGCGACCTTACAGTCTCTTCTCGTGACGCTGTGGCAAAGACTATCACCCTCAGCGGAGCACCCAGTGCCTACCAAAAGATACGTGTATGGCGTAACACTGGAACCACACAGCTAGTGGACTTCCAGAACGGCTCACGGTTGTCTGAGAGTGACCTCGACACAGCTTACCAACAAGGTCTGTTTGTGGCTCAAGAGGTTTCTGAGAACGCCTCGACGAACATTCAAGGTATTGGCCCACAAGGCCCTCAAGGTATCCAAGGGGTTGCTGGTAATGATGGAGCTGATGGAGCTGATGCTTCTGCTGGGCCTTTCTCTAGTAGCTTCGAGAGCTCTGAGATTGCTATACCAAGCTCAGACGGGTTTGTAACAGCTACACATGGATTGGGAGCTGTTCCTAAACAATTTGTGGTTTCTATGCGATGCAAGACATCGGATACAGGTTACGATGTAGGCGATGAAGTATATCTCCAAACGACTAATAACTCGTTCATTTCGTCAACTGATGTCGGTTTCCGCGCTGCGTCAACTATTGCCACTTACAATAAAACAACAGATGTTTACGCCACTATAAATACAGCTAACTGGAAGCTAGTCTTCCGCGCTTTCGCATAATAAATAACCTTCTCAATCCCTTAACAATTAACCAAAATGATACCTGAAAACCCGTATACAACTCCCTTTATAGCCACCAGTGGAATTATAGGAACACTAACCCTAGACCATATTAACACAGCCGTAGCTATAGGTGTAGGCGTCTTAACGATGTGCTATCTAGGCATCAAAATCTACAAGGAGATTACAAAGTAATAATGAGTGATAGCAGTGAAAAACTATATGGTCTTCAAGACCTCCTGATTGATGAGTTCATTAACCGCATTCAGAGTGGCGAGGCGTCTCCTAGTGACCTCAACGCCGCCCGACAGCTCCTAAAGGACAACCAAATTAGCGCAACAGTAACCAGCAACAACCCTATGGCTAACCTTGTCAGTATGCTTCCGTTTGATGACGAAGGTGTTGACCGCGTAGCTTCCCGATAATGGCTAGAGATTACAAAAAGGAATACGAGAACTACCACAAGAAGCCTGAGCAACGTCGCAGGAATGACTCTAGGAAAGCCGCAAGGCGTCTGATGGTCAAGAAACACGGCAAAGCTAAGCTTGCTGGAAAGGACATTGATCACAAAGATCGGAATCCTAAGAACAACTCGTCAAGCAACCTACGGATACAGTCAAAGAAGACTAACCGAGGCAACAACAAGTAACATATGGAAGTCCCTCCACAGCTAAAAGACTTTAAGAACTTCCTGTTCCTATGTTGGAAGCAACTTAATCTGCCTGACCCTACTCCGCTTCAATACAACATAGCGGACTACATGCAGCATGGAGACAAACGTGCCATCGTGCAAGCGTTTCGTGGCTGTGGGAAGAGCTGGATATGTTCCGCTTATGTGGTTCACCAGTTACTCCTAGACCCCTCGTTGAACATCCTCGTGGTGTCCGCTAGTAAGACCCGTAGTGATGACTTCTCTACGTTTACCTTGCGATTGATCCACGAGATGGAAATATTGCACCACTTACGCCCTACTGATAATCAGCGACAGTCGAAGATATCCTTTGACGTTGGTGGGGCTCCAGCCTCTCACGCTCCCTCAGTAAAATCCTTAGGCATATCCTCGCAGCTTACAGGGTCACGCGCGGACATCATCATCGCGGATGACATCGAGGTGGCCAACAACAGTGCTACGATGCTCATGCGGGAGAAGCTTAGCGAACAGGTGAAAGAATTTGACGCTATCTTGAAGCCCGACGATGCATCCAAGGTTCTCTTCCTAGGAACACCTCAGACGTTCGACAGTATCTACACAAAGCTCCAAGAGCGTGGCTACGTCACCAAGATTTGGCCAGCTACGCACATCACTCAGAGCCACAACGAGAAGATATATGACGGCAACGTAGCGGACATCTGTGTGGACGCTGAGCAAGAAAACAGGTCTACAGAGCCATTGCGTTTCTCGGACGTAGACCTAGCAGAACGAAAGATCTCTTATGGATCTGCAGGGTACACGATGCAGTTCATGCTCGATAGTAAGCTCTCAGACGTCGAGAAGTTTCCTCTGAAGATCAGTGACCTGATAGTAACAAGTATAGACAACGAGGTTGCCCCTGAGCGCTACGTGTGGGCTCGTGATCCTGACCGTGAGTGGGACTCTAGTGTTCCTAACGTAGCCTTTGCTGGTGAGCGGTATTACCGTCCTTTTAAGACACTCGGAGATATGGTTCCGTACACTGGTAGTGTGCTTGCGATTGACCCCGCTGGTCGAGGTAAAGATGAGACTGGTTATGCTGTCTGTAAGATGCTCAACGGGACACTCTACGTTCCTGCCGCTGGTGGTTTGTCTGGAGGTTACTCCGAGGACACCCTAGTGCAACTCGCTGAGCTCGCTAAGGAACACAAGGTGAATTACATCGTGACCGAAACAAACTTTGGTGACGGCATGTTTAATGAATTGATTAAGCCTGTGCTGAATAGGATTTACCCTGTGAGTATTGAAGAGGTGCGCCACAGTACGCAGAAGGAGAAACGTATTATTGATACCCTAGAGCCCGTCATGGCTGGCCACAGGCTTGTGGTTGATCCTGACGTGGTTAAGGATGACTTCCAGACTATTCAGAAGTATCCCCATGAGTCACAGCTTAAGTATTCCCTGTTCTACCAGATGTCTCGCCTTACTAGAGACCGAGGGGCAATTACGCACGACGATAGACTTGATGCTTTATCTATCGCTGTGGCGTATTGGGTGGAACAAATGGCTCAGGATGCAGAAGTCAAGATGGCTGAGAGGAAAGTAGAGATGCTCGACAAGGAGCTACAGAAGTTTCAGGATGCCTACTTTAAGAACAAAGGCGGAGCCTCAGCCCTCACTTGGTAATTCCTCTAGCATCTTTTCGTATTCCTCAAAGATCATATTAGACTTACTCATATTCTCCCCTGCTTCCATTATCTGGAGGTTCCACGGAGCGTGGAGGCCGCATAGCTTTTCATTTATTAGTGGCTGAATGTGGTCTACAGCGAAGGCATACCTCTTAACACCATTAGCTCCTCTTCCATACATCCCTGCGCCTACAGCGGCCTCGTTGAGCGCATAACAATCTAAGTAGATGTCTGCGAGTGTCTTAAATTGTTCTTCAGTTAACTTGAACTTGTAATTCATGGCAACCCTTCTGAGCGCTTGGCGCATTGCCTCAGCTGCTCGTGCTTCGGGTGTTTTCATATATGCGTTCTGTTGCTCTTTTCTCTTATTAAAGGATTCCAGAGTAAACCACCTTTGGGTTTTATCCGCCTGTTTACTCCAATAAACCCAATTAGGATACTTCGGATGGACATCTCCCATGGTAGGTTGCCAAGAGACTTGCATGGATTTTTGGTCACTACATCCCACGTTGTTTCCGTCTTCAAGCACCCTAGGCTCATTATCAGGCTTCTTTAAGTTATACTCACGCGCTGCTCGTTGTTTCTCGTGGATTTCTGAAGGTGTTGGTCTTCCTTGGTTCTTCCAGTATTCTTCGGTAGCCCACCGCTGAGAGCCGTTCCGCTTTAGAGACCAATAAAACAACCCTTCATACAATGGATGAGTATCACCTTTAGTAAAATTACCAGCCACTTGGAGCGCCGTCTGGCTTAGCCTAGAGCCATAACGAGGAACTTCAGACAAAGGTAGTTTTGTAACAAGATCTAATGTAGTTTGTGTGGGCATAGCTCCTATCCTGTTACCAGAGAGGTAGTTGTCAACTAGGAAGAACACCCTATTTAGGAACAAATAATAAAGGCGATTAGTGGTTCTCTAAGTCCTTGAATATCAACAATTATTTTAATCGAGTGCAGTATAGGAAGAAGGGAAGACCATATCAAAATAAAAATTTATAAACTTGACAGGGTAGGAACAATCTCTTTAAAATTATATCTATAAGATGCCCTACTATTAGTGGCCTTTGAAAAAGAGTGTTAATTAGATTGGTAATAGGTTCCTGACTTAAAGTTTTCCTTATGTTGGAATAAGAGTGTTCTTTAAAATACCTTTGATTAGTGTTTGACAAGGTACAACCTACTACCAGTATTACCTATATGAAGCACACAATACTACTTCTCTACATCTGCCTCTCCTCGGCATCTATAATATACCTCAATAATTCCCTTAAGACTTCCCAAGGCCACATAGAGCTCATCGTAAAAGCCCTAAAGAACCACGAAGATGCTCTTACTGACCACAGGGATGTTATCGTTGACCTAATTGATCACAGCGAAGGTAACTTCCTGTAAGCCCTTATGACTCCTCTAGAACAAGCCAAAGCACTCCTTGGAGAGCACTACAGGAACTATGTTATCATTGTTCAGACAGAAGAGGCTCCCCACACCTTTGATATAGCCTCTAGTGACCCCTTTGCCACTACAGGCCTCCTAATAGAGTCCGTGAAATACCACGAGGCCTTTATGAACACCTTCCAGTTGTCTGAGGATGACTTTGAGTGGGTCGATGAGTGGGTCGATGAGTGGGTCGAAGAGGATAATGACGATGAGGACTTTGATTTTATATAATATATTTGTTTGTGTGTAAAAAGTGGCACTCGGTGTGTTGCTTTGTTTTGTGTGTGTGGAGGTCATCACTGAGTAGTCGGGGGTGGCCTCCCTTTCACTTTTTAGTATGTATCACTTATCCCGCACAGTAATTCGGAGGGTGTTAATGAGCAATAAATGCGTTACTCTTGTTCCCCTTTCCACGGTCGCATAGTTTTAATTGGCAAAACAGCTGATTTGTACTCAGCCTTTCTCGGTTCAACTCCGAGTGTGACCTCCATTT
>Ga0209336_10001478_pt1 | contig 11445 bp, 13 predicted proteins | sample LinPmetageLP32_FD_184042 | JGI IMG/M metagenome (GOLD analysis project Ga0209336, IMG submission 184042) | Marine viral communities from the Pacific Ocean - LP-32 (SPAdes) (version 2) | ecosystem: Environmental > Aquatic > Marine > Oceanic | place: Pacific Ocean | collected 2009-08-23 | reverse complement strand
AAAAGTATTTCATATAGTCAATTAACAAGCACTCCAACAATTCCAAGTAATAATAATCAATTAACTAATGGTGCTGGTTATATTACTGCTTCTTCAACACAAACACTAACTAACAAAACTTTAACAACACCAAAAATAAATGATACAAGTTCTAATCATACATATAATTTTACTGTTAGTGAATTATTAGCAAATCGTGAAATAAATTTACCATTATTAGTTTCTAATGATATTTTTGTTTTCCAAGACCACGCACAGGAATTAAAAAATAAGGGATTATTTGACCCAATAATAACAGGTTTAACCAGTGGAAGTCATAATCCTCGTATGAGAATTCACGATGCTAATTTAACACATTTTTATAATATAAAAACAGGCGATTTAACTGAAAATCACGATGTTTATTTACCTTCAATATCAGGAACCGATGTAAATAGTTTTGTAGTAAATTATCAAGCACAAGCACTATATAATAAAGATTTAACTTCTGCTACTAATACTTTTCCTACCCTTAATCAATCAACGACGGGAAATTCAGCAACAGCAACAAAAATAACAAGTATAACAAATTCAAATATAGTCCAATTAACAAGCATACAAACGCTTACAAATAAAACTATCAATAACCCCTTATTAACAGGTAGTATTAATTCTACTATTTTTAGATTACACGATAAAAGTTTAAATCAAATATATAGTATCAAAACAGGTGAATTATTAGGCAATCAAATTATAACTATTCCAGCAGTATATAATGATACTGGTGAATTCTGTATTACTAATGCTACCCAAGTATTAGAAAATAAAACTATAAGACAACCAAATATTACTACAACTACCCCAAGAAATATGCTATCATTTTTAAATGGAAGTATAGTAATAGGTAATACTAGTGAAAATACAGAAATTACTAGGGGAAGATTAATAGAAAATACATTGACTGGAACTACGGGTGTTGCTGGAATAAGATTATATATAGAAGACCAATCAATAAATCATTTTTATAATCTTAAAGTTAGTGAATTAACAGCAAACCGAGATATTCGCCTTCCAGTTTTATTAAATAATGACGGGCATTTTGTAGTAAATAATGTAGCACAAAGTCTAACTAATAAATCTATACCAAGTATAACAAATAATACTTTTGGTATTGACGTTGCTTCACCAAGAACTACATTAGATTTAGCAAGGAATTATCCAGCAGATACTACTAGCACTAGTGGAGAAGCAACAAATATTTTTTTAAATACTAAAAATTCTATTGGTGCTTCAAGTGGTTTGGTATGGGTGCCGAATTTTAATGGATATAGTAAAACGTCTGCTTATATTAATTTTATGCCCACGGGGAATTTTTTTAGAGGCGAATTACACTTTGGAGCAAATTTCATAAGCGACCAAACCTCAGCAGCAAGAAAAGTAATGAAGATATCACAATACGGACAATATTTATATGCTAATGGTATTACGTTTAGTCCAGTTTCTACTGGTAATAATTGGTCGCCATTAGCGTATTGGGAGGGCAATGTTATTAGTAGTATTGGTGGAGGAGCATTAAATAATGGCGGTGCTACAAGGAAATTTGTTTGGGCAATAGAATCTACCAGTGGTTCCTTTCGAGCATTAGGATTATTTGCGAATAATAGCGATGCGAATACGACAACAAGTGACGTAACTGCTAGTGGTTTTACTTTTATCGGGTTCTTTAGTCCTTTTAGTAAAAATACGCAATTCTCCTTTACTGCTAGTCATAGGTGTTTTAGTAATAATAATGATTTGTATAATGAAGATATGATTGGATTAATTGTGGAATCAACAGGCGAGTATGATAGTTTATATAAAAATCCTATAATAGACGAAATTGAAAATAATGAAAATGATAATATTGAAGAAATTATTTTAGACGACGGGGCAACAATAGATGAAGTAGAAGAAATAGAAGAAATAGAAGAAATTATAGATAATCCTATTATAGATAATCCTATTATAGATGATAGTGAAAACTATAATATTGATATAGATAATGCTGTTCCTATTGTTGATTTATGTAAATCAAGAAAATCAAAGAAAGTTTTGGGTGTTATAGCAAAATATGAAAAAGATGGCGATAATAGACAAGGAATGGATTTCGGGTTTATACAGGTTGCGGACAAGGATAAAAATAGACTTTATATTAATAGTATTGGTGAGGGGGGTATATGGGTATGTAATACTAATGGTAATTTTGAGAATGGTGATTATATACAAAGTTCTAATATTGCTGGTTATGGAGAATTACAGGATGATGATATTTTACATAATTATTCAGTTGCTAAAATTACGTGCGATATGAACTTTGATAATATTCCAAAAGAATTTCAAACAAGAACACTAGATAATAATGTTATTGCGGTATTTGTAGGTGCTATCTATCAGCAAGGTTAATACTTTTTAAAAATTTAATAAAGTAAAATTAAGTTTTAAATTGATATAAATTATTTATAAACATAAATATAAGAAAGTATAAGAAAGTATAAGAAAGTATGAAAATAGATTATCAAAAAACGATTATTTATAAATTATGTTGTAAAGACCCAACAATTAAAGATATTTATGTAGGTCATACTACTAATTTTAAAATAAGAAATAACGGTCATAGAAGTTGTTGTAATAATCCAAATGGTAAACAATATAATCACTATAAATATCAATTTATTCGTGATAACGGTGGTTATGAAAATTGGAATATGATTATTATAAAAGATTATCCTTGTAATAATAAGCGTGATGCTGAAAAAGAAGAAAATAGAATTATGATTGATTTGGGTGCTACATTAAATATTTGTAAAGCATATGTATCAAAAGAAGAAAAAAAAGAATATAGAAAAAATTATAATAATATGTATAATAAAAAATATAGCGAAGAAAATAAAGAAATATTATGTGAAAAAAAAAAAGAATATTATCAAGAAAATAGAACAGAAATAATAGAAAAACTAAAAAAAGATAGAAAAAATAATCCTGAAAAATATAAACAAATAGATAAAAGAAAACGAGAAAAACATAAAGATAAATTAAGTCAAAAAGCAAAACAATATTATCAAGAAAATAAAACAGAAAAAATAGAAAAAGCAAAAGAATATTATGAAGAAAATAGAATAGAAATATTAGAAAAAATAAAAGAAAAAGTGAATTGTGAATATTGTAATTTTGAAATCACAAAATCTCATTTAAAACGACATCAAAAAACTCAAAAATGTATAAAAATACAAAATGAATACTTTTAAAAATTAAATTAAAATTAAAATAATTTATTATATAATTAATATATATAAATGGGATTGTGTAGTTGTGATAAAGATATATTAAAAATTTATTTAGATAGTGAAACTGCTGATTTTGATAGCGAAGCAATAGGTAAATATAGTTATTCAATTAAATTACCTGTAAAGCGACAAAATTATAAAAAATTAGTTTTATTTGTTGATAATTTAAATATACAAATTAAAGGATTAGCAAATTTATCTTATTTAGTGAATGCTGATATAATACAATATAATAGTTATAATTCTCGTAGTAAAGGTTCTAATATAATTTTAGCAAGTCTATTTACAAACGCAACTGCTACTGGAAGAACGAGTGATTTTGCCTTAAATTATTCTAATTCAACAGCACCAATACAAATTCAAACTATTCCCGACTATCTTAATATTACTATAACCGATATAGATAACGCTGGTATTAATTTTAGCAACGCTGATAATATGTGGAATATGGATTTAAGAATAGAAGCATATTATTAAACAAACTTTTTAATAAAAAGTTTTATGAAAAAATAAATTATATAAAAGTAAAATATTTTATAAAAAAATATAATATAAATTAATATGGAAAGTATAGATAATATACAAAATAGAAAATTTCACGAGGTATTTGAATATATTACTCCTACTTTAACTAAATCTTTTCAATTAGGAAATGAATTACTTGATAGAATACCTTTTAATCAAGTAGAAGTTTTAGAACAAATAGAAGAAGCAGAAAATAATAATCAAATAGAATATGAGGATTATTTAGACTTATTACCTAAACTAAATTTAAATGTAGGAGATACACAAACTAAATTTATTTCAAATACTTTAATAAAAAATAAAAATTATAAAGAATTAATTGAATTATTAAAAAGAACTAAACCTTTTGATAGTATGCCTATGCTTAATTTGTATAGTTATGCCCGAAGTATATGTGGAAAACCTATTTCTAATAAAGAATATCAAAAAATTAATGCCGACCAAAATTTATTAAAAAAAAATACAGAACAATATGAAGTAAATAAACCTCACTTTAAAAATCAACGAAGTGAAATTAAATTTTAAATTATATAAAAGTTAATAAATCTAAAAAAATATATATATTATATTATATAATGGTTGATAATACAATTGAAAAACCTAAAAAACAACGCACACAGGCACAAATATCGGCATTTGAGAAAATGAAGGAAACTCGTGCTAATAACATAGCAAAGAAAAAAGCAGAAAAAGAAGAATCAAATAAAAAAACACTTGAAGAAAGTATGGATTTAATTAGAAAAAGTAAAATTAAAGAAGAAGAAGTTAAAGAAGAAGTAGAAGAAGAAGTTAAAGAAAAAATTAAACAAACTAACGATTTTCCTAAAACTATGAGTGGTATTAATCCCATAGATAGTATAAATAAAAAAAATAAAAATTTAGAAGTTGAAGTAATACCTCCACCACCAATTAAAAAAGTAAAAGAAACAAAAAAAATACCCGTAAAACCAGTAATAGAAGACGAAAGTAGTGATAGTAGTAGTAGTAGTATGGATTTACAACATTGGTTAGACAATGAGGAAAGTAGTGATAGTAGTAGTGAAGAAGAAGCACCAGCACCAGTAGTTAAGAAAAAATCTACACCAAAATCTACACCAAAACCAAAACCAAAACAAAAATCAAAACCAAAACCTAAAAAAAAAATAATATATGAAAGTGAAGAAGAAAGTGGTGAAGATAGTAGTGAAGAAGAAGTTATAATTAAAAAAAAGAGTAAAAGTAAAAAACAAGAACAACCAAAAATAGAAATGGATTGGCGAAGTCAAGCACGATTAAGTGGATTTTAAATTATCTAGTATAAATATATGAGTTTTACAAAAGATAAAATTAGTGATAATTATATTACAACTAAACAAGAATGGTTTAAAATAAAAGATTATATACCAAAAGATAAACTAATATGGTGTCCCTTCTATTGTGATGGTTCTATGAAAAACGATTTTAAAGAAATGGGTTTTGATATTATACACGAGGACGAAGACTTTTTTGAAAATAATAAAGGTGATATTATAATAGATAATCCACCATTCAGTAAAAAAAAAGAAATATTAACTAGATTAAAAGAATTAGATAAACCATTTATATTAATATGTCCTTGTATGATGTTAAGTTATAAATATTTTCAAGAATTATTTAAAAATCAAATACAAGTTATTATACCACAATCAAGAATTAAATTTACACATTTAACTTATAAAGATTTTAAAACTTATACACCGCCATTTGCTAGTTTCTATTTTTGTTATAAAATGAATTTAGATAAAGATTTAATTTATATTTAATTTACTTTATGATTTTATTTTTTTTTATAAATACAATTTATATAATGCCGTATCATACTAATAAAATGAAAACAAGTGATAAAAAAAAAGAACCAGTTTATACAATTATGCCTATTAAGGACAAATTTAAGGAACACTCCAAACATCATAGTAAAAAACATATAAACACAATGAAATTATTAGTTAAAAATAAATTAAGTTTTGATAAGGCACATTTGATTACTCAAAAATTATTTGGTAATGGTAAAAAAAATAAAATATATTAATTAATAAATATGAAAACATATAAACAATTATATAATCAAAAATATAAGTTTAAAAAAGACAAGGCACATAGTTTAAAAGATATTAGTAAAACTACTGGATATAAATTAAGTGGATTACAAACAATATATAATAAAGGTATTGGGGCATATAAGACTAATCCACAATCCGTTAGACCAAATGTTAAATCTCCTCAGCAGTGGGCGATTAGTCGTGTCTATGCGAGTATTAATCCAAAATCAAAAGCAAATAAAATTGATAAAGTCCATTTAATAAAAAAATAAAATATATTTATTTAATATAAATGGCGTTTGGAGCATTAGGAAAAGCAATCGGTCGTGGAGTAATTAAAGGATTAAAAAGTGGTGTAGGAAAAGTTGTTAAGGGAGTTAAAAGAAGTTTTCCTAAAACTATTAAAGGAATTAAAAATCAAATGAAAAATATAAGAAATTTATTTTCTAAACCACAAGTTTTTAAGGAAGAGATAAAACAAGTAAGTAAAAAATTAATAAAACCTGTAAAAACAACAGTCGGTAAATTTGACGAATCACTATTAAAAGGTATGAAACCTATTAAGGATATTCCTAAACAAAAATTCGTAAAAAATACTTTATCAAAAGCAAAAAGATTAGCGAACGCTAAAAATGCTATAAAGGCAGGTAAGGCAATCAAAAATTTATTTTAAATTATAGTATAAGTTAAAGTGGTTTCTTTTATTTCTTCTACTGGAATATCCCAAGTAAAAATTTCATACCAACTATAACAACCTCGTTTTACTTTATCAATATATTTCATAGATATATAAATAAATTTATTAAATTGTTTTTCTTCAATTCCACAACTAATACAAATATTTTTTACTTTTTTTAATGCCTTGGGATTATCCAATAAGGAATAAATATACAGCGAATATATTGCTTCTTTATCATAATCTTTAAATTCTTCATAGTCGTCTTCTAATAAATAACTTTTAAATCTTTTTAATTCGGGTTTTAAAACTTCTTCCATATTATTTGGAATTAATGTATCCATATATATAACGAAAAATTTAATTTTAAATTTCTTATATTATATATTATATAAAAGTATTTAAAATATATTTTATATATATATATAATAATATGCCTTCACGTGGATATAATTGTAGATTACAGAAATATATGAGTGAGGAAGAACAAAAACAATATAATAAAGATTATGCTAATATGCGAAATACCGTTTTCTATTGGAATAAAAAATTTAATTTTAAATTAGATAAAAGTGATTATGAAGATTTTAAAAAAATTAGTAGAAGGGGAAAACAAATAGAAGAAATCTATGAATTCTTAAAAACATATAAAGTAGGTCAATTACCTAAAACACCTGACGAATTATCGTTTTATAATAAACACTATAAAACAATTAAATTTGCTGAACCACATATCCACTATATCAAGACACTTCAAATTAAAAATTAAGTAAAGTAAAATTGATTTTTTTTTATTTTATAATTAAAGTATTTAGAATTATTTTTACAATATAAAATATAAATGAGTGAAAAAAAAAATAATAATAATAATATGCGAACAATTAAATATTTAATTGACTATTTTGAATTAGAATATTGTATAGTAGTTATTGGTATAAATTCTACTACTGGTAAGAAGGAAGTGGTAGGAAGAAATCATAATATAAAAAATATTCAAGATAGTAAAATTAATAATTTAATTTATGGAATAAATCAAAAAGATATTTCAACATATTATATTTGTTATGAAATAAAATTAAAAGACGAACCTATTGTTATTATAGATTTTGACGACGAAAATATTACACTTGAAGAAATATATAAATTATATCCAAATCTTAAAGATTGTTATTATACAATAGGAAATAATAAAGGTTTCCATTTTTGGACTTTTAACGACGACACAAAGGGTATGAGTAGTCATAATAAAGTTTTAAATTATACAGAAGGAGATTTTATAAAAGAACAAGTATGGGAACAAGTAGATAAAATTTTATATGGTGAAGAAACTTTAAAAGTTGAAGATTATACAATTTATTTTAAGAAATATCCTTTTGAAAAAGTCAATCAAGGCACTAATAATATTATAAAAAGTTTAGATACATATACTACCCCCTTACAAACTAAAATTGAGAATTTAGACGAATTAAAGGAAATTGTTAATAATATCCAAAAAAAGTATAGTGATAATTATGACGATTGGATTAAAATTATTTCTATATTAAAAAAATACGACCAATATGAATTAGCACTAAATTTTTCTAAAAAAAGTATTAAATTTATTAGTGTTGAAGATTTTGAGGACTGGTATTATAATAGGACTATTAATTGTGATAGATTAACTATTGCTACTATATTTGATTATAGTAAAAATAATAAAACAGAATTTAATAAAATTAAAACTAAATATAGAAAATTAGAAGATAAAAAGAAAAAATTAGAAATGTTAGAAGAAATAGAAAATAATAATTCTGCTGAATATGAAATTATAAAAGAAGAATTTGAATTAACACATTTCTTCGTGGTTAATAATATTGGTTATATTAAATTATGTGAAGAAACTGATACAAAAAAAACTATGTTTTTATCAAAAACACAAATTTTAGATATGTATTTATGGAAACAATTTATAGGATATGACGACAAAGGTAATTTAAAAAATATAAGTGTTGTTAGTAAGTGGATTAAAGACCCAAATATATTAAAATATAATAATTGCGATTATTACCCAAATCCTACTTTATGTCCTTCAAATTCTTATAATTTATGGACTGGTTTTGTTGTGGAAAATTATAGTGAAGATATTTGTAGTGAAGAGGACTTAAAAATAATATTAAATCATATTAAATTAATTTGTGGTGGAGATACTGCTGTATATGAGTATATATTGGATTGGTTCGCCCATATATTTTTATATCCCGAACAAAAAATAGGAATATTTCCTATATTTCAAGGCACAACGGGAACTGGTAAAAGTATGATATTAAATATGATTAAATATATGATAGGCAAAGATAAGTGTGGTTTTACTAATAACGCCAAGGACGAAGTATTTGGTGCTTTTAATCCTAAAATGAGTGGTAAAATATTTATGGAATTAGCGGAATTAGACTTTTTAGCAACAAAAGGATTAGAAAATAAATTTAAAAGTTTAATTACTGACGAGATAGTTAATATTAACGATAAACAAGAAAAATCATACGACCAAATATCATATCATAGATTTATTGCCTCAACCAACGAGGATATCCCTATTAAAATTACTAACGACGATAGAAGAATTCTACTAATAGAGTGTAGTGATACTATGAAATCAGTTGAGGGATATTTTGAAAAATTATTTGAATTAGTAAATAGTAAAAAAGTTCAAAAAAGATTTTATAATTTTCTAATTAATAGGGATACCGTATTTACAAGTCCAGCAGAAGCGTTAAAAAGACGACCTACAACAGCAGTTCAACAAGAATTAATGGAATATTTCACACCTCCCGAACAATTATACTTTAAGGAACTTGTTAATGAGTTATATTGTGAAAATAGAAAATATATTTCAGTTTCAGCAGAACAAGTATATATAAAATATAAAAAGTTTTGTGAAGATACGGGTATTAAAGAACCTATGACTAAAACTAAATTAGGATTTAAATTAAAAAAAATTTATAAAGACGCTATAACAAAAAAGAAAAGTGTTATATTATATTATGTTATTGATACTACTAAAAAAGAGATAAAAGATTTATTAGATAATACTAATATTTTAGAGGATAGTGATAGTGATTAGAGGCATAGTTAGATTTAAATTGTAAAAAACAAACAAAACATATTTTACAAATTATATTTTTTTTTAAAATCCGCTTTGTTAGGAGATTACTTATAACTTATTAGGGGTTTTCTTATTATCGCTCAAAGTCAATAGGTTTGAACCCCTAAAAAACTCATATAAAAAAAAACACAAAAATAAAAAAAAACAGATTATTTTTATTTGTGTTTTTGAGATTGGATAAAATAACTATCCCTACTATCCCTATCCCTCCCTAATTAGTAAAATAGTATATAAATAATAAGAAACTCCCTTACGGGATAGTTTATTTTCAACAGTCCCTAACACTCCCTAAACACTCCCTAAAATCTAAAATTATGACTAAAAAAATTAAAATTAAATTATTTGTTTATGTTTTGTTTATATCCTATTATGGAGGGGAAATTTTAATCTAATTCATTCACAAAATTATAATTAGAATTAATTTTTAAATTAAAAATAGAATTTTCAAGATAAGATTTATAAATTTTATTTTCTATATTTATGATATACCCCCTTTAAAATTTTAAAAAATAAAATTTAATAAGTAAATTTAATTAAAATATTAAGTAGATTTACTATTTGAATACCACTTAAAAATATAATTAGTCATAACTATTCTATATAATTTTTCTTCACTAATACATACCCCAGCAGAATAAGACATTATCCAATTATCTAGTTGAGATGAATTATTAAAATTATTATAATTAACATACCATAAATTTAACCAATCATAATCATAATATATAATCATATCTACTATTTTAATTTTTTTTATAAATTTTACATATTTTATTCTTGTATAATATTCGGGAGGCACATATTCACCTACTAAATTGTTATTAGAATTTCCCATATAAATATAAATAAATAATTTTCAATTTTAAATTTTTAAATTTTTAAATTTTTACTTTTATATTTTTAAATATTTACCACCAACCAACTTTTTCAGCAATCATATCTACTACTAAAAATTCGTTATACATATTCTTATTAATATCACAAATTTTTCTATATGCTTCTTCGTTAGTTTCTATACTACCACCATACCAACCAATTTTGGGTTTTTCTTCACTATATAAATCACCGTCCATAACCGTATCTTCTATGTCTTCTTGTGAAGTCATAACAAATTTTTTCCAATTTTTAAAGTTCTTCTTAAATTTTTTTCTATTTTTATTTCTAATTGCTTTTATTGCTTCTAATCCAGCAATTTTTTCGGGTAAAAATATATCTTTTTTTTTATTTATTTTATCCTTTTTATAACCTTCTAATTCGGGTTCTTCAAATATAGAAGATATATGACTATCTACGAGATAAGTTAGAAATATATTACATAAAATTTGTCCTTCTTTATTATTAAATTTTAGGACAAGTTTATTAGATTTATCCCAATAAGGAAAAATACTACATAAATTACACCTAACTAATAAATCGGGTGTTTGTTCAATAGACGGAAATAATATTTTAGTTTTTTTATTTAAATTACTATAATCTAAACAAACACCAGTATTACCATTAACAATTCTAAAACGAGTGTCTTTATGAAGTTCGTATTTATGAATTAATAATAAGTCAAATCCCCCTCCATTGATAGCACTTAAATCTATGCTATTCATAAAATTATTAAAAATTTCTTGGTTAGACGACATAGTTTCCGTTTGTTGTTATTTAAAATTATAGAATTTTCAATTTTAAATTTTTATTTACTGTGCTACTGTAATACAGTATATACAGTCAAAAAAAAATTTAAGTATAATCAAG
>Ga0209336_10001475_pt1 | contig 11448 bp, 6 predicted proteins | sample LinPmetageLP32_FD_184042 | JGI IMG/M metagenome (GOLD analysis project Ga0209336, IMG submission 184042) | Marine viral communities from the Pacific Ocean - LP-32 (SPAdes) (version 2) | ecosystem: Environmental > Aquatic > Marine > Oceanic | place: Pacific Ocean | collected 2009-08-23 | reverse complement strand
GGGCAACCGGACTTTAGGGAATCAAATAGATTATTCTACATTTTCTGGGAAGCTTGTAAATCAGACACACGGTCTTATGGAATGTGTTATCTTAAAAACCGTAGGTCAGGCTTTTCATTTATGTCCTCAGCTGAATCGGTCAACCTTGCTACAATATCAACGGATTCACGGTACGGAATATTGTCCAAATCTGGTGCCGATGCTAAGAAGATGTTCACAGATAAAGTTGTACCCATCTCCGTTAATTATCCCTTCTTTTTCAAACCGATTCAGGACGGAATGGATCGTCCAAAGACCGAACTTGCCTACAGAGTCCCTGCCTCCAAATTCACACGTAGAAAACTTGATTCCAATCAAGCCATCAAAGAGATTACCGGTTTGGACACCACCATCGACTGGAAGAATACCGGCGACAATGCCTACGATGGAGAGAAGCTCAGGCTCCTCGTCCATGATGAATCGGGTAAATGGGAAAGGCCCAACAACATCCAAAACAACTGGAGGGTTACGAAAACCACCCTCAGATTAGGTAGTAGAATTATTGGTAAGTGTATGATGGGATCAACATCAAACGCTTTAGATAAAGGAGGTAGAAATTTTAAGAAACTATATGATGATTCAGACGTTAGCAAAAGAAATGCAAATGGACAAACTCGTTCAGGACTCTATTCTTTGTTCATACCTATGGAATGGAATTACGAAGGATACATCGATTCTTATGGGCATCCTGTCTTCGATACCCCATCAAAACAAGTGTTTGGACCTGATGGAACGACAATCAAAATTGGGGTTGTTGAATACTGGAACAATGAGGTAGATGGTCTTAAAGATGATCAAGATGGATTAAATGAGTTTTACAGACAGTTTCCGCGTACAACAAAGCACGCATTTAGAGACGAAAGTAAACAATCTTTATTTAATCTAACTAAAATATACCAACAGATAGATTACAACGAAGATGAAAGAAACTCTTTAAATGTAACTAAAGGAAGTTTCCAATGGGAAAACAATAAGAAAGATTCAAGAGTTATATTTATGCCAAATAAAAATGGTAGATTTTTAATAACTTGGGTGCCACCTTTTAATTTACAAAATAAAAGATTTATAAAAAATGGCATCAACTATCCAGGTAATGAGCATTGCGGTGCTTTTGGTTGTGATCCATATGATATATCAGGAACAGTAGATGGTAAAGGTTCTAACGGATCTTTACATGGTTTAACTAAGTTTAGCATGGAAGAAGTTCCACCTAATCATTTCTTTTTAGAATATATAGCTAGACCTCAAACCGCTGAGATATTTTTTGAAGATGTATTAATGGCCTGTGTGTTTTACGGCATGCCAATACTAGCAGAAAACAATAAACCTAGACTCTTGTATCATTTTAAACGAAGAGGTTATAGAGGGTTTGCAATGAACAGACCAGATAAAAAAAGAAATAAGTTATCAATTACAGAGAGAGAAATAGGTGGTATACCTAATTCTAGTGAAGACATAAAACAATCACATGCTTCAGCTATAGAAACATATATAGAACACTTTGTTGGATTAAAAGAAAACGGATATGGAGATGTTTATTTTCAAAGAACATTAGAAGATTGGGCTCATTTTAATATAAATAACAGAACAACACATGATGCTTCTATTAGTTCTGGCCTAGCTTTAATGGCTTGTAATAAACATATATACTCCCCAGTAAATAAGATAGAACTACCGGCGATTGATCTTGGTATAAAAAAATACGATAACAAAGGAACTACATCAAAAATTATAAGTTAATGAATATATATACTAACACCAATAGTGCTTTCCCTAGTCAAGTAGTGAGTGATGCAGAAAAAGCAAGTATTGAATACGGTAGTCAAGTAGCAATGGCTATTGAATACGAATGGTTTCGTTCAGGAAGAACTGCTGGTAATAGATACTTAACTAACTGGAATAATTTTCACGACTTAAGACTTTACGCTCGTGGAGAACAAAGCATACAGAAATACAAAGATGAATTATCTATTAATGGTGATTTATCTTACTTAAATTTAGACTGGAAACCAGTGCCAATATTATCTAAGTTTGTAGATATAGTTGTTAATGGTATATCTAGCAAAAGCTATGACATAAAAGCATACGCACAAGATCCTTCATCTGTTAAAAAAAGAACAGAATACGCCTCTAAACTACAAGAGGATATGATTGCTAAAGAATATTTAGAAGGATTGAAATCTACTTTAGGTATAGATCTATATCAAAGTTCAAATCCAAAATTAATACCTGAAAGTCCAGAGGAGTTAGAACTACATATGCAGCTTAGTTATAAGCAATCTGTAGAAATAGCAGAAGAAGAAGCTATATCAACTGTTTTAGCCCAGAATAAATACGATCTAATAAGACGTAGAATAAACATGGACTTGACTACAATAGGTATTGGAGCAACTAAAACAAACTTTAATATAGCTGAAGGAGTTACAGTTGACTACGTAGATCCTGCTTATATGGTTTATTCATACACTGAAGATCCTAATTTTGAGGATATATATTACGTAGGTGAATTAAAATCTATAACAATACCTGAGCTTAAAAAAGAGTTTCCTAATATTTCAAAAGAAGAATTAGATAGAATTCAAAAAATGCCAGGTAATAGATCATATGTAACTGGTTGGGGTGATTATGACGAAAACACCGTTCAAGTATTATATTTTGAATATAAAACATATCACAATCAAGTTTTTAAAATAAAACAAACAGATCAAGGCTTAATGAAAGCTTTAGAGAAACCTGATACATTTAATCCACCAGAAAGTGATAACTTTGAAAGAGTGTCAAGATCTATAGAGGTTTTATATACAGGAGCTAAGGTTTTAGGAACTGATACGATGCTTGACTGGAGATTAGCAGAGAACATGACAAGACCTTATGCTGATACAACTAAAGTAGAAATGAATTACGCTTTATGCGCGCCAAGAATATACAAAGGTAGAATAGAATCTCTTGTAAGCAAATGTATTGGTTTCGCTGATATGATACAGCTCACGCATTTAAAACTACAACAAGTTTTATCTCGCATGGTACCAGATGGTGTTTATTTGGATATGGATGGTTTAGCTGAAGTTGATCTAGGTAATGGTACAAACTACAATCCAGCGGAAGCACTTAATATGTACTTTCAAACTGGTTCTATAGTTGGTAGATCTCTAACTCAAGAAGGCGATATAAATCAAGGTAAAGTGCCTATTCAAGAACTTAATAGTTCTAGTGGCCAAGCTAAAATAGCGGCTCTTATACAGACTTATCAATATTACTTACAAATGATACGTGATGTAACAGGGCTTAACGAAGCTAGAGATGGCACTACACCAGATAAAGGTACTTTAGTAGGATTACAAAAGATGGCCGCTAACGCGTCTAATGTGGCTACTAGACATATAAAGCAATCTAGTTTATATTTAACACTTAGAATAGCTGAAAACATAGCTCTAAAACTAGCAGACGCATTAGAGTTTCCGTTAACTAGAAACGCTCTGCAAAACTCTATATCTACATACAATGCAAAAACATTAGAAGAAATTGCTGATTTAAATCTTCATGACTTTGGTATATTCTTAGAACTAGAACCAGACGAAGAAGAGCAAGCTAAACTAGAAGAAAACATACAAGTTGCTTTACAACAAGGAGGTATTGATCTTGAAGACGCTATAGACTTAAGGCAAATTAAAAATCTTAAGTTAGCAAATCAAATGCTTAAAATAAAACGTAAGCAAAAAGGTAAACAAGAACAAGCCAATCAACAAGCTAATATAAAAGCCCAAGCTGATGCTCAAGCAGAGACTGCAGAAAAAACAGCAATGGCTGAAGTTCAAAAGCAAGAAGCTATATCAGGTTCTAATGTGCAATACGAACAAGCTAAGTCTCAATTTGAGATGCAAAGAATGCAAGCAGCTGCTCAAATAAAGCAGCAAGAAATGCAAATACAACATCAGTACAACATGGAACTTAAACAGATGGATGTGCAACAGATGCAACAAAAAGAAGATAAAATTGAAAACCGCAAGGATCAAAGAACAAAGATCCAAGCAACTCAACAAAGTGAAATGATAAGTCAAAGGAAAAACGAAACAGCTCCTATAGATTTTGAAAATAAAAACGCTGCTCAGCAGTTTCCAACAGTATTATAACTGTTTATTAATTATTTAATTATATTATATTATGTCAGAACAAAAAACAAATGAACCTGTTAAACAGGAAGGTGAGTTTAAAATTAAAAAGAAAACTCCTAGAAAATTATCAACTCCACAAAGTAACGAACCAGTTAAGGTAAACATCAAAGAACCTTTGATTGAATTACCACCAGAAGTTACAAAGGTGGTAATACCAAATGAAGATGCCATTCAAATCGGAGAAACAAAAGAAGTACCTGTGGAAGAACCATCCGGAGATAGCGCAGAGATGGGAGAATCTTTACAAGAGTCCAACAAGGATGTTGAAGGGTTTCATCCAATCAAAGAAGTAACAGAATCTGAAGTCGAAAAAGTAGAGGCTGAAGTTGTTAAAGCAATTCAAGATGAAAAAATTCTTGGTAAAGCTTTACCTGAAAACATAGAGAAACTAGTTTCTTTCATGGAAGATACTGGTGGAACTATTGAAGACTACACAAGATTAAATGCGGATTATTCATCAGTAGATGAAAATACGTTATTAAAAGAATATTATAAAAAAGCTAAACCTCATTTAGATGAGGAAGAAATAAGTTTTATCATGGAAGATAATTTTTCCTTTGATGAAGACTTAGACGAAGAACGAGAAGTCCGTAAAAAGAAACTCGCTAAAAAAGAAGAGATTGCAAAAGCTAAAAGCTTTTTAGAGGAAACGAAAAATAAATATTACGACGAAATCAAGTTGAGACCCGGCGTAACACAGGACCAAAAAAAAGCTACAGATTTTTTCAATCGATACAACAAGCAGCAAGAAAAAGCAGAGCAACAACATGCGCAGTTTAAAGAAAGTACTAAAGAACTTTTCAATGACAGTTTCGAAGGTTTCGATATTAAAGTTGGTGAAAAAAGCTATAAGTATAACATTCAAAACCGTGACAAAGTTGCAGAAAGCCAATCAAGTATTAACAACCTTGTCGGGAAGTTCCTAGACGCAGACGGTAATGTTAATGACACAAAAGGTTATCACAAAGCTATGTACGCTGCTGACAATGTAGATAAGATTGCCTCTCATTTCTATGAACAAGGTAAAGCTGATGCTATTAAAGATGTTGTTAATAAATCTAAAAACCCAAGTGATTCTTTAGCTAGAAAATCTCAAGGTGATGTATTTGTTAACGGTTTTAAAGTTAAAGCAATTAGTGGCGCTGATTCTACAAAATTAAAAATTAAAACAAGAAAGTTTAACTAAAAAAACAAAACAAAAATGGCTTTAAATCCACAATTTGGAGGGTTAATCCCTTCAGGAACACAGGAGATATTGAACAGCAACTACCTACAATTTAATGGTGGTGCTGCTGCAGGAGATTCAAATTCTTTTGCTCAACAATATTTACCTGAAGTTTACGAACAAGAAGTAGAAAGATACGGAAACCGTACTCTGTCTGGTTTCTTAAGAATGGTTGGCGCTGAAATGCCAATGACTTCTGATCAAGTAATTTGGTCTGAACAAAACAGATTACACGTATCTTACGCTGGCGTAGGGATTGTTAATCTAGGCGCAGCTCCAGCTTCAACAAGTACTATTACTATTGCGGCTCCAGCTGTAAATGTAATATCAATAAATGACACTGTCGTTATTTTAAACCCTGTTTCAGGTGCTGAAACTAAAGGTATCGTTACTAACTCAGGTGCTTATGGCGCTGTTGCTTCAGGAATACCTGCAAACACTTTAGTTTTTCAACCTTTTGACAATGTAAGATTCCCAGCTGCTGCTGCAGGTGTAGGATGTAAAATATTTGTTTACGGTTCTGATTACCAAAAAGGTCAAAGCACTGCTGCTGTTCCAGCTGGAGGTGTTATACCAGCACAAAATGTAAGTAGAGTATCTATTGATCCTCAGTTTACTCAATTTTCTAATTCACCAATCATATTAAGAAGCCAGTACGTAGTGTCTGGATCTGATATGGCTCAAATTGGATGGGTTGAAGTTGCTACTGAAGACGGAACTTCTGGGTACTTATGGTACTTAAAAGCTGAATCTGAAACTAGATTACGTTTTGAAGATTACTTAGAAATGAGTATGATCGAATCTGAATTTAACCAGGTTGCTGCAGGTATTGCCGCTAGCCCAGGATCAGAAGGTTTATTCGCTGCTATACAGTCTAGAGGAAACGTACAAACAGGATTCACTGCTTCTGCAGGTATTGACGATTTTGATGCTATCCTTAAGAATTTAGATACACAAGGAGCAATTGAAGAAAACATGTTATTTCTACAGAGACAAACATCTCTTGATTTTGACGATATGTTAGCTTCTATCTCTGGCGGATTCGCTGGTGGAACTGCTTTTGGTCTATTTGAAAATTCTGAAGAAATGGCTTTAAATCTTGGATTCTCAGGATTTAGAAGAGGTTCTTATGATTTCTACAAAACAGATTGGAAATACTTAAACGACGCTTCTACAAGAGGTGGAATGGTAGGTATCAGTTCTGTTGAAGGTGTATTAATTCCAGCTGGAACTTCTACAGTTTACGATCAAATCTTAGGAACTAATATCCGTAGACCTTTCTTACATGTTCGTTATAGAGCTTCACAAGCTGATGACAGACGTATGAAGTCTTGGTTAACTGGTTCTGCCGGAGGCGCTATTACTTCAACTCTTGATGCTATGGAAGTAAACTTCCTATCAGAAAGATGTTTGGTAACTCAAGCTGCTAACAACTTTGTATTATTCAGAGGAATCTAATTGATTCAAAATTAATGTAATCTTTACCCTCGTTATATCAACGGGGGTAACTATTACTCTTATAAACTATTTAATTATATTATATTATGGCTAAACAAGCTAAAGCAGAAACTGTTGAGGTTGCAACTCAAGAAGTAGTTACAAAAGTAGCTGCACCAAAAAAACCAACAAAACCTAGTTGGGAAATTAAAGATAGAGTGTATTTTTTAAAAGGAAAGAAAACTCCTTTAACGTATACTATACCAGGTAAGCACACTAGAAAGCATGCGTTGCTTTACTTTGATGAAAAATCAGGTAAACAAAGAGAAATAAAATACGCTACAAATCAAGACTCACCTTTAGTTGATGAGCAAAATGGCGAGTGCACCATGGGTCATATACGTTTTGATAACGGTACTTTAAAAGTAGACAAATCTAAACAAAATTTACAAAAATTATTATCTATATATCATCCTTTAAAAGGAAAAGCTTACGAAGAATACAGCGCTGTAGAAGAAGCTATAGACGAGTTAGACGTTTTAACCCACCAAGTTGAAGCAATGACAGCAGCTATGAGCATGGAGGTTGATTTTGGAGAAGCAATATTAAGAGTAGAACTAGGGTCTAAAGTTAACGACATGAGTTCTAAAGAAATAAAAAGAGATGTGCTATTGTTTGCTAAACAAAACCCTAGTTTATTTTTATCTTTAGCTAATGACGAAAATGTACAACTTAGAAACTTTGGAATTAGAGCTACTGAATTAGGTATAATAAACTTATCTTCGGATCAAAGATCTTTTACCTGGGGCGCTAATGGTAGAAAATTAATGTCAATACCTTTTGATGAAAATCCTTACTCGGCATTTGCTGCTTGGTTGAAAACAGATGAAGGAGTAGAAGTTTATAGATCTATAGATAAAAAACTATAAAAACAAGTGATACTATTATAAGGCGGTTACGGCCGCCTTTTTAGTATATTAAAAATAAAATAAATGGCAATAAGTGTAAACACAGTATATCAAACAGTTCTATACATATTAAACAAAGAACAGAGAGGTTATGCGCCTCCAGATGAATTTAATAGTATAGGCGCCCAAGTTCAACTTGAGATATTCAACTCTTATTTTCCAGACGGAAATCAAGTAAACCGTCAAAATCAAAGAAACACACAGAACGACACTGAGTATTTTAACATTTTTGATAATCTATCATATAGATTAACTCCATTTGTACAAGAAATAACTCTACTGTTAAACAATACTTTAACAGGTGCAACACCTATATACGGTGATGGTATTAGTTTTTCTTATCCATTAGTAGATCCTACAAGTGGAAGTTTAAATCCTGAAATATATTTATTTGGAGAGGTTACGTGCATATACACCGGTAGTCCAAGATATGAATCTGTTGCTCAAAAAACTAGTAAAAAAGAATACACTAGAATAGAAAAATCTAATTTAACAAAACCAACAAAAAGTTATCCTATATATTATAACTATGGATCATATAATCCTTCTGGAAATATACCTTCTGGTTATTCTATTATACCTTCTCCACTACCTGATTCTGTAACCGCTAGTGTTATAATGCGCCCAAATCCTCCAATATGGAATTTCACAGGAGGTTCTTACGGGCAATACATATATAGTTCAAGTAATTCTAATGACTTTAGTTTAGACATTTCTGAGCAAACTAATTTAATTACAAATATATTAAAATATTTTGGTATTGTAATTAATGATCCTACCATTATACAAGCTGCTACACAAGAAGCAGCTAAAGTTGAACAAAACGAAAAAGCTTAAAAATGGGATTAATAACAGAAACAAATCAACAATACTACGCAGGTTCTCAAGGTTTTAGAGGTAACGCAGCAAACACTATAAATCAAAAATTTCCAACAACTTTTGATACAGATGTTATATTGGGATCAACTACTAGTTGGAACCCAACAGACGTAAACTATGTGACTAATAATTTTAAATTATATGTTAGTTCTACAGGTATACCTGGAACATGGTCTGAATGGATTACAGAAATAAAAATTGATAATAATATTATAGAACTAGTTGCCGCCCCAGGAGCTAATGTATATATTGTAGTGCAACTAAAATCACTTGACGGTGGTAAATATGGTAGCACAGATATAGAAAAAGCTTTTGGTCAAATAGTTGAAGACAATTATGGTGAATACTCTTATACAAAACTAAGTGATATTATAGATAATTACATGGTTGGCTATGTTGGAGATGGGAAAATAATTCAAACAGCTAAAAAATCTGATGTATTGTTTTTTGCTAAAAGATCGTTACAAGAGTTTAGTTATGATACTTTAAAAAGTATACATTCCAGCGAACTAACTATACCTGAGTCCTTGTCGCTAGCTATGCCTCAAGACTATGTTAATTATGTTAGAATGTCTTACATAGATAGAATGGGTGTAAAAAGAATTATATACCCAGCTAATAATTTAACAATAAACCCTTACAATACTTTTTTACAAGACAAAGCAGGCTCACCTATTCAAGATAGTCTTGCCGAAAACTTAGAAGGCACGTCTATTACAGAAGAAAGATGGGCGCAGGCTAACGACAAGTTGATAAATTCTCAATTTTTTAACAACGGCTTTGATGATGGTTATGGATATTTTGGAAACTTAAGTGGACCTTTTAATTGGGGTAGACAGTATGGTCTTGATCCTCAATACTCTCAAGCAAATGGATGGTTTGGTATAGATGAAAGAGAAGGTAAATTTACTTTTTCTAGTAATTTAGCAGGTAGACTAATGGTTTTAGAATATATTTCAGATGGATTAGCGTATGATTTAGATACTAAAGTTCCTAAGTTAGCAGAAGATGCCATGTATAAAAGCATATCTTATAATTTAATAGCTAATAGAGCTGGACAACAAGAGTACGTAGTGCAAAGATTTAAAAAAGAAAGATCTGCTGCTTTGAGAAACGCTAAAATAAGATTATCAAATATAAAAATAGATGAGATCACTCAAGTAATGAGAGGTAAATCTAAATGGATAAAACACTAAAATTTAATGGCTAAGTCTATAAACACTTTTTTGAAGTCCAAAATGAACCAAGATTTGGATGCTCGTATAATGCCGAAAGGAGAATACAGAACTGCAAAAAACATTCAAGTAAGTGCTTCAGAAACAGCAAACGCTGGATCGCTTGAAAACATACTAGGAAATTCTAGCGTTTTAAATGTTCAAACACTAACAGGTGTGTCAGGATTGTATTGCATAGGTCATAGAGTTCACAACGAATCAAGCAATGTTTATTTATTTTTTACAAACTGGGATGGTTTGATTGCTGGGCAAAAACCAGTGCCTTATTATCCATTTAGTAAAAACTATATAATACAATATAACTCTCAAACTGAAACATCTAGAGTTTTAGTTCAAGGAGCTTTTTTAAACTTTTCAAAAGAAAACCCTATATATGGGATTAATGTTTTGGAAAATTTACTTTTTTGGACAGATAATAGAAACCAACCTAGAGTAATAAATATTAAACAAGCAGAAGAAGATTTACTTTATTACACTACAGAAGACCAAATAACTGTAGCCAAGTATAACCCATACAACTGTATAGATCTTTTTCAAGAAAGTTATTTATCCTCTACAACAAACGCTTACGAGTCTACTCTTAAAGATGTAGTTTCTAAAGAATTAACTAACGGTGGATATGGAAGAGTAAACACCGCTGTTACGGCTGGAGCAACAGTTGTTGTTGTCAATTCTTTTGTTGGAGATATAAGCTTGGCAAATGGAGCGTATGGCGTAGCTGCAAGCGTAGGTTATACTGATCCTATAACTGGTCAAATAACAACTATACCTAATGCTACTTTAAGCTCAGCTGTTTATGACGCTAACACTTCTACGTGGGAATTAACTATAGCTAATGGTGTTTTTCCTGATTTAACAGTTTTAAGTGATATTGTATTAAATCCAAATCCTTATTATGACGCTAAATTTGCTGGTGATCCAGATTTTTTAGAGGATAAATTTTCTAGATTTAGTTATAGGTTTAAATACGAAGACAACGAATATTCTATATTTGCTCCATTTACGCAAGCGGCTTTTATACCAGAACAAGATGGTTATTTTTTATATGTAAAAAAACCAAACTTAGCGGAGATAGAAGATCAAAGTGATACATATAGAAGTACCACTGTTTCTTTTATGCAAAATAAAGTAAACGATATAAAACTAAGAATACCTTTACCTTTTAAAAACTATGATATACAAAATAGTTTAAAATTAAAAGAAATAGATATACTTTATAAAGAATCAGACTCTACAGCAGTAAAGGTTATAGATACTTTAACTATAAATGATATACACCAATCAGCTGGAACTTTTACTGTTAACGGTGCTGTTAACAACTCAGCAGGACCTTTTAGCATTGACAACATAAAGGGAGGAATAACTGTTGGTGGTTTAGTTACTGGATTTGGTATAGTAGGAAAACCTAAGGTAACTGTTTTTGAACCAACAAACGCAAACAACCCATCAGCAGGAGGACAAATAACATTAGATTTAGTTCAAACGCTAGTAGA
>Ga0209336_10001474_pt1 | contig 11451 bp, 6 predicted proteins | sample LinPmetageLP32_FD_184042 | JGI IMG/M metagenome (GOLD analysis project Ga0209336, IMG submission 184042) | Marine viral communities from the Pacific Ocean - LP-32 (SPAdes) (version 2) | ecosystem: Environmental > Aquatic > Marine > Oceanic | place: Pacific Ocean | collected 2009-08-23 | reverse complement strand
CAGGAACAAGTGGCTCTTCAGGAAATAGCGGAACAAGCGGTTCTTCAGGAACAAGTGGTTCTTCAGGAAATAGTGGAACTTCGGGATCTTCAGGAACATCAGGAATTGATGGTACAAGTGGCTCTTCAGGTTCAAGTGGAACAGCTGGAACTTCAGGAACAAGCGGTTCTTCAGGAACATCAGGAACTTCAGGTTCATCGGGAACAAGTGGTATTAGTGGTACTAGTGGTTCATCAGGTTCAAGTGGCACAGCAGGTTCTTCAGGTACATCAGGTTCAAGTGGTACATCAGATAAATATGCTACAACTTCTTCAACTTCGTTTACATTAAATAATAGCAGTAATACAACTATAGTTGTGGATACAGGATTAGCCTATACAACAGCACAATCTATTATTGTTGTACATAATATACTTAATTTCCAAGAATGTGAAGTAGTTACCTATAATGCAGCAAATGGTAATTTAGTATTTACTCCTCCTTTTAGAGTAGTAGGTAGTGGAACTTATACATCATGGGAAATAAATTTAGATGGTGCTTCAGGTGGAGATGGTTCTTCAGGAACAAGTGGCACATCAGGAACAAGTGGATCAAGTGGAGCAGCAGGAACTTCAGGTTCATCAGGTACAAGTGGTTCTTCAGGTACTGCGGGCACATCTGGTTCTTCGGGTACAAGTGGTTCATCAGGAACATCAGGTTCATCTGGAACTTCAGGAACAAGTGGTTCATCAGGAACTTCAGGTACTTCAGGTTCAAGTGGAGAAGATGGAACAAGCGGTTCTTCAGGAACAGCAGGGACCTCAGGAGATGATGGAACAAGTGGTTCAAGTGGAGAAACTGGAACAAGTGGCTCAAGTGGTACTTCAGGTTCAAGTGGAACAAGTGGTACAAGTGGAACATCAGGATCTTCTGGTACATCAGGAGATAGTGGAACAAGCGGTTCTTCGGGAACAAGTGGATCATCAGGAAATAGTGGAACAAGTGGCTCTTCAGGAACATCTGGTTCATCAGGGGTTAGTGGAACTTCAGGTTCAAGTGGAACAAGTGGTTCATCAGGAACTTCAGGAACAAGTGGAGATTCAGGAACTTCAGGTTCAAGTGGTACAAGTGGTACATCGGGATCTTCAGGTACAAGTGGTACAAGTGGAACATCTGGTTCATCAGGAGCTAGTGGAACTTCAGGATCTAGTGGAACAAGCGGTTCTTCAGGAAATAGTGGTACTAGTGGTTCAAGCGGTACAAGCGGTACAAGTGGAACTTCTGGTACAAGCGGCTCTTCAGGTAATAGTGGTACATCAGGTTCTTCAGGCACAAGTGGTTCATCAGGAAATAGTGGTACATCCGGTTCTTCAGGTACAAGCGGCTCATCAGGAGAAAGTGGTACTTCAGGTTCATCTGGAACAAGTGGATCATCAGGAAATAGTGGAACAAGTGGCTCTTCAGGAACAAGTGGTACAAGTGGTACATCGGGATCTTCTGGAACATCAGGAAGTTCTGGTACTAGTGGTTCATCAGGTAATAGTGGAACTTCAGGTTCATCAGGTACAAGTGGTTCATCAGGTACAAGTGGTTCTAGTGGTACTTCAGGCTCATCAGGAAATTCAGGAACATCAGGTTCTAGTGGTACTTCAGGATCAAGTGGAGCATCAGGAACAAGTGGTTCAAGTGGTACATCAGGTACTTCTGGTCAAGATGGTAGCTTCGGTGGAGCATGTTTTGATTATGTTTATAATGGTCAAGCAAGTTTTATAACATCTAATCCAGGAAGTGGAAAGATTGAGTTGTTTTACACTACTAACCAAGCTGGCTCCAGTAGACTAGACATTAGTACATTAGATGATCAAGGAGAAGATATAGAAAGCTTCTATGATGCTCTAGCTGCTGTTACTTCAGCAGTAAAAGGTCATGTAAGAATATCTGACCAAACTGATACAACTGAATTTGTATTATTTGCTATTACAGCTACAGCTCAACCAGGTTCTAATTGGTACAGCATGAGTCTTACACCAGTAGCCGCTTCTGAAAATAATCCTCTTTCAACAAATGATGATGTAGCTGTTTGTTTTGTTGTAACAGGTGACAAAGGTGATGCTGGTTCAAGTGGTACTTCTGGTTCATCTGGTACAAGCGGTTCTTCAGGAACTTCGGGATCAAGTGGTGACTCAGGTACAAGTGGTTCTTCGGGTACAAGTGGCTCTTCAGGTTCAAGTGGAACAAGTGGTTCTTCAGGAACTTCGGGTTCAAGTGGAAATTCAGGAACAAGTGGTTCTTCAGGAGATAGTGGAACATCAGGTTCAAGTGGTACTTCAGGATCAAGTGGTGAGTCTGGTACAAGCGGTTCAAGTGGAACAAGTGGTTCTTCAGGAGCTAGTGGAACTTCTGGATCATCGGGTGATAGTGGAACTTCGGGATCAAGTGGTGACTCAGGTACAAGTGGTTCTTCAGGAACAAGCGGTTCTTCAGGAAATAGCGGAACAAGCGGTTCTTCAGGAACAAGTGGTTCTTCAGGAAATAGTGGAACATCAGGTTCAAGTGGTGACTCAGGTACAAGTGGTTCTTCAGGAACTTCGGGTTCAAGTGGAAATTCAGGAACAAGCGGTTCTTCAGGTAATAGTGGTACATCAGGTTCTTCAGGTAATAGTGGTACATCAGGTTCTTCAGGTACAAGCGGTTTATCAGGTCCAACAGGTCCTTATCAATATGGAACTGCTGTTTGTTCAATTATACCAGTTAGTGGATCTAATGCTGTAGGAGCTGCTGCTGTTAATTCAACTATTGGTGGAGGTTTTAAAAATACAATAGGAACTACTGGTGGAGGAAAAATGAGCTTTATTGGTGGAGGGTTTGGAAATGCTATGCCACGTGCTGGTGTGTATTCTTCTATAGTTGGTGGTAAGGAGAATTGTATATGTACATATTCTTATGTTGGTAATTTCGTAGGAGGAGGAGAACTCAACAAAATGAAAAATGTCCACTCTAGAAATGTTATGGGAGGTGGATATAATAATTATATGTGTGGTTATATTTCTGATTCTGTTATAGTAGGAGGATCAGGTAATAGAGTAGAATATGGAGGATGTGAAGCTATAGTTGGTGGATATAATAATAAAATGGTTGGAGCAGGTTCTGGTTTTATTGGAGCTGGTAGTGGAAACCGTATATGCTCAGGATTTTCATTTATTGGAGCTGGATCATCAAATCATATTGAATATTCTCCCTATGGGAGAAGTGTTATTGTTGGTGGTAGCAGTAACACCATTACATCATATAGTTTTAAAAATTTTATTGGAAATGGAAGTGTAAATAAGATATGTTGTGGTGCATATAATTCTATTTTAAATGGGTGTTGTAATACTGTTGACTCATTATCAAATTCAGGTCCTTATCCTTACGGGTGTAATACTATTATTAGTGGTAATAGAAACAAAATCCAATGTAGTGTATTTGATAATTTTATTGGTGGTGGACAATTAAATTGTATATGTAGAAATTCAAAAAGTTTTATAGGAAATGGTTCTCTTAATTTTATATGTAATTCTTCCAGTGTAGGTAGTTGTAATTCTATTATAAATGGATGTCAAAATGCAATTGTTTCTGCAGGAAATTGTAATCTTAATTTTATAGGAGGAGGACGAGCTAATTGTATACAATGTTCTAATACTAGTAATATTACTGGAGGAGCTAATAATTTTATTAACAATTCAACATGCAGTGCTATTGTTGGTGGGTGTTGTAATGTAGTATGCAATGAAATGGGTCTTTTTATAGGTGGAGGTCTTTGTAATAAAATTGTTGGTTCCTGTAGAGGAACGATTGGTGGTGGTGAAAGTAATCAGATGACTAGTACATGCTTCTCTTTTATAGGAGGAGGACGATCCAATTGTATATCATCAGCTGCTTCATGTGCTAGTATAGTTGGAGGATATGGTAATTTTATAGGACCAAGTTCTTGTTGTAGTGGTGTATTAGGAAATAGTGCTTATTTAACCCATGCTTGTTCTTTTATAATAGGAAATGGTGTATATAGTCAAACAACAAACACAACTCATGTTAGATGTCTTAATGTTAATGTTGCTCAGGGTGGTATAAGTGCAGCTAAATCTATATGTTACTCTCCAGGTATGACTAACAATGGAAGTGTAGTAGTTGATATGTTAGAAAGTGTTTGTAGACTTACTAATACACAATTAAATGGAACATTAAGCTGTACTTTAATTGCAGCCCCTGGAGCAAATAAAGGTGTAGTTGTATATGAATCAACGTTTATGGTTGAATTTACTGGTGGGAATTCAACTTCTGCTTGTTTAGAAATAAGACAAGCTAATAATCAATCTTCAGTTGCAAACATTTCCAGACTTGCATGTCAAATTACTAATCAAATTACTTCACAGGGAGGGACTAATGTAGGATGGTATTTTAGAGATTTACCTTTTAGTGATAATCAAAGAACATATAAAACAAATATAGCTACAACACTTCATAGAACTGGTGGTACTTTCCCAACACAAACCACAGCAATAACAATAAGATTAAGGTATAAAATACTAGATAAAGATAATTTTTCTAATAATAATTAATTTAAATTTTTTTATTAAAAATTAGGAGAGTAAATATATCTTTATTATATTACAAATATGAAGTTATGCTTAGTTACAAATTATATTAATAAAGGATATGTAAATGAACTATTAATTTTTAATAAATTATGTTCTACATTAAATCTTTTACCTTGTGATATTTATTCTTTTGAGAATTTTAATTCATCTTATAAAATAAATAAAAAATATACTCATGCTTTAATATTACTTGATTATAAAGTTTCTACTTTATCTTTTTATAAAGAATATTTAGAAGAACTAAAAATACCTAAGTTATTTATTATAGATACTATTCCACATCATCATGAAAAGTTACAAAACAAATTAAATCCATACCATAAATCTTCTCCTTTTACCTGTCTTCCATTAAAACAACAGAAATCATTATATGAAGATTATGCGGATGGTGTTATTTTTTATAGTAATATAGATAAAGATTTATTTGATACTTATTATATTTTTAAAAAACCAAATGTTCCATTTGCTATAATACCCCCTTCTTTAGGTAATATAGAAAATATTAAATTTAAAAGAGAAAATTTAAAACCAAATAATTTAATAGGATTTAATGGAAGCCCTTCACATTCAAATGGTTTTATAGCTTTAGATAATTTGTTAATAAATCCAAATACATATACTTTAAATATATACGGAACACATGGTAGAGAAGAAATAGTAGAAGAAAATATAATGAATTATTTAACTAATAATCATAAAAATATTAATTTTAAAGGAAAATTAAAAAACCTAAAAACTTTTTATAATAACCATCATATATATTACGGAGCATCTATTTATGATTCTTTTAATTATTTCCTATTTTTAAGTACAATTAATGGTATGGTACCCATATTATCCCATAAAACAGGTACTGCCTCTTATTTTAAACATTACCCATTTATTTCAGATAATTCTTCTGAATCTATAAAATATAATATTGACTTAATTATAAATTCTCCTATAGATTATTTACGAAACATACTTGAATCTACTGTAGAAAATTTTAAAGAACTAAATGATGAATCTCTTAAAAATAAATATTATTCTTTTATAAATGAATTTTAAATATAAAACATTAGGGTTTGATAAAGTTTATGTTATAAACCTAAAACGTAGACCAGATAGAAAAGAAAAAATAATTAAAGCCTTCCCAGGTGTTAATTTAACTTTTATTGAAGCTATAGACTATAAAGATTTATTAATTGATCAACTTTTAGAACAAGATACAATAAATACTTCATTTTATGATCCTAATGGTATGGTAACTATGGGGGTATTTGCCTGTGCTCTTTCACATAAAAAAGCATGGGATCAAGCTATTAAAGATAAAGTAAATAATGCTTTATTTTTAGAAGATGATGTATATCCATTAGAACCACTTTTAGATGATAATAATCTTATTCCAATATTCCAAAAAATATTAAATGAAATAAATCAATATGATTGGGATTTGATTCATTTTGGCAAAAAAACAGAATACCAATCGGGGTTAAATGTAGGTGAATTCCTTACAGTCCCCAGGTTTAATTCTAACCACCAGGGGGCACATGCTTATTCAGTTAATATAAAAACAATAAAGTATTTATCAAAAAATTATTTACCTATTAAATACGCTGCTGATGTATATTTAGAAAACTTATATAATACTCATAATGTATTTACACTAAAACAAAGTATAATAAGACAAATATCAGATACTCAAGATGCACAAAATAATGATTCTGATACTTATTGGAATGAGTATAAAAAAAGTGGGGGTAATGTAGGTTTATCTTTTAGTGAAAAGGGTGTTATTATTAATAAAAAAATAGCAAATTATTTAAAACATCCCCAAGATATTTTATCTCACCATATGGAAATGGTTTTAACAAAACCTAAGTTTGGTCTTCAAAAATTTAATAGTATTAATTTCTTTGGTTTATCCCAAATGTTATTGTATTTAAAAGAAAATTTAAAAGAAAATTCTGAGATGTTAGAACTATATAGCCATTTAGGTGACTCTACTTTTTATTTTGGGTGTAGTGGTTTATTTAAAAATATATACGCAGTAGATCCTTATCAAGGAGAAGATAAATTTAATATTGAACATAATTTAACTTGGAAAGACATAGAAATAGGATTTTATGATAATACTTACCATTTTTCTAATATTAGTCATATTAAATCTAATCCTATAGAATTAACTAAAACTTTTTTTAAAATGGGTTCACCTACTAATATTTCTTTTGTTTATATTAATAATAGAAAACAAGAAAATATTAAATCTTTAATAAAGTTATATTTATCAAAGATAAATAAGAATGGTTTTATAGGGGGTAATGGCCCTATAGATTTTACTCCTACAATAACATTTGAAGATGGGAGTTGGTTACTTAAAAATAATTAGGATTATCAAAAATAATTTTGTATATTAATCTAACTAAAAAGTTGTAAATGAATATAATATTTCAAGTTGACGGAGGTCTAGGCAAATCAATAATGGCAACCGCTATGGTTAAAGTTATTAAAACTCGTTACAAAAACTCAAACCTTATAGTAGTAACAGGACATCCTGATATATTTTTAAATAACCCTCATGTTAGTAAAGTTTACGATCATAATAATATAAATGGTTTTTATTTAAAATATATTAAAGACCAAAAATGTAAAATATTTGTTGCTGACCCTTACAGAGATGGTGATTTTATACTTGAAAAACCCATACATTTATTAAAAACTTGGTGTAAAATATATGATTTACGATATAATAATGAACAACCTGAATTATATTTAACTCAACCTGAATTAGATTATTTTAAACCGTATTATACAACAGATAAACCAATATTAGTTATACAACCTAATGGTGGACCAATAGGTTTAGGTTATCAATACGCTTGGACTAGAGATATTCCTGATCCTATTATTTCATCTGTAATTCAAGTATATAAAAAATCACATACCATAATTCATATAAAAAGAGAAGATCAAAAAATATATCCTGATACAATGCAAGCTTTAGATGGTTATAGAAGTATAGCTATATTACTTCAATTATCAGATAAAAGATTATTAATAGATAGTTTTGCTCAACATATGGCAGCAGCTTTAAATTTAAAGTCCACAGTATGTTGGATTGGTACTAAACCAGAAATGTTTGGTTATAAATTACATGATAATATTAAATCTGAACCTTATAATAACCAACATTCTATAGAACAATCAGCTTACAACGCATATTCATTATCAGAAAATATTCATAATATCCCCTATAAAGATTTAAATGATATTTTTGATTTAAATAAAATACTAACCTCACTAAGCAAATAATGAATCAAATATTTTTCCAATCCTCTCTACCAAGAGCAGGTAGTACTTTACTACAAAATATATTAGGTCAGAACCCTGATTTTTACCCAACTCCTACGTCAGGTATATTAAATTATTTAACAGCCGCAAGAGATAGTTATACTTACGATAGTGCAAGTGTGGCTCAAAATAATGAATTAATGACAAAAGCTTTTTTAAATTTTTGCTATACAGGTTTAATAGGATATTTTAATGCTTTAACAGATAAAAAATATGTAGTAGATAAATCTAGAGAGTGGGGTATAAATTATTCTTGGCTAAATCAATTTTACCCTAACCCCAAAATTCTTTGTATGGTTAGAGATTTAAGATCTATATACACTTCTATGGAAACTAAATTTAGATTACATCCCCATAGGTCAAAACAAATGTTTAATTTACCAAAACTAACAAATACTACAACTCGAAAAAGAGTAGATCATTGGGCACAATCAACTCCTGTTGGGACAGCTGTTGAAGGTCTTGAACAAATGATATTTGAAGGAATAGATAAACATATTTTATTTATTCGTTTTGAAGATCTAACACAAAACCCTCAAGCAGAAATGGATAAAATATATAACTATTTGGGTTTAGAAAGTTATAAACACGATTTTCAAAATGTAGAGCAAGTAACCCATGAAGATGATAAAATACATGGTATATTTGGTGATCATACTATTCGTAGAGAAGTAAAACCTGTAGAAGAAAAATTTAATGAGGTATTAGGAGAACAAATATCTGCAGATATTGTAAGTACTTATTCTTGGTTTTACGAATACTTTAAATATTTATAATTAACTTAAAATACAAATATGAGTTGGACCTATAAAACACATACAATAGGGGATATCACTCAATTTCCAGAAAAAACATTTGGTTTTGTTTATATAGTTACACATATTCCTACTAAAAAAGCATATATTGGGAAAAAAGTTTTATTCCATAATAAAAAAAAACGACTCGGAAAAAAAGAGTTAGCTGCATTAACTGGAATTGTTGGGCGCCGTCCTACCTATAAATTAGAAGTAAAAGAATCCGATTGGATAAACTATTATGGTTCCCAAAAAGATATTAAACAATTACTTTTAGAAGGTAAAAAAAATGAATTTGAGCGTACAATTTTAAAAATGTGTCCTGATAAAAAATCAATGACATATTTTGAAATCAAATATCAAATGCTCTATCAAGTACTAGAAAAACCAGACGAATTTTTTAATGATAATATCTTAGGTAAATTTTTTACAAAAGACTTAAAAGAAATAGAATTTGAAGACCTCGTGAAGGAGCGTAAGTAAATTCGTATATTGTTATAATAAAATAGTTTTTAAATGCAAAATGTAGATCTAGTCTATAAACAAAGAGAAGCAGCTCATAAATTTGCTTCTTCAAATCCATACCCTCCTTTTAAATGGGAAGTTATTTCTAATAACATGAAAATCAAAAATACCATACCTCAGGGTAATATTAGGTATACTTTTTTTGATGATGATAACAATTTGAATTATGAGGGAGATATTAGAATTATTCAAGGGGAAGATGGTTTAGTTAGGCAAGATATTGATTTTAAATTAGTAGAAGGTCAATATGAAGATGTAGTAAATTCTTTTAATATTTATAGATTATATTCAACCCAAATAGCTATAGGATATTGGATATGTGATAAATATCAATACATTAATATTATATGTTTAAGAGGTTATGGAGAAAAAGCAGAAATAAGAGCTAAATTAGCTGCAAGATATTGGAAAAAAATATTAGGTATAGATGCTACTCCTGGAAAATTTGAAGGTAAAGACGTATTAGAAGTTAAGTTTAACATGCCAGAACCATATTTTTATCCTACTGATAATATACCTGTTTTACAAGAAATAAAATCTAATTTTAAACAAATTAAAAAAGAAGTTATTAATTTTTTAAAAAATAATAAATTTTATGATTACCCTAATTATGAAATTAATAATGAATTTTATAGTGGTCCTATTTACCATAATGATTGGAAAGCTATTCCTTTAACAAAATTTGCCTCTGACCACATTGAATTACATGATGATAATGAAATAAATAAACATTTAACAAAGATACTTAATTCAGTTAAAACAAGTGAAATATCAACTTTTAATAAAATAATAAAACAAGGAGAAGAAGAAGGGTGGATAAGAAATGCTTTTGTATCAAAATTAAAACCTGGTAGTGTAATTGAACCACATAAAGGATGGTCTCATCGTTTTTTAAGATGTCATATTGGTATTGAAGTAGATGAAAAATGTAAAATAACTAAATCAGATCCTCTTACAAAGATTAAAAAAACTAAAACATGGAAAGAGGGTGAGTGGTTAGCTTTTAAAGATGGAGGAAATTATTACCATTCAGTAGAACATAAAGGAGAAAAGCATAGAATTGTTATATCTATTGATCTTGATTTAGATTATATATTTAATGGGCATTATTTAAAATATGCTAGTTTACCACAAATTTCATTACCTTTTAAATTTACTACTACAATTGTAAAAGGAGTTCAAATAGATTCTATAATAGGGTTACCATCAGCTAATTTAAAAGACAAACCCGATTTAAGATGTGGTATTTATACAGTTAATACAAATTATGGAGAAGGAGTTTTAAGTAATTATGATCTTAAATCTACTGTTTTTATATTAAATTTTGATAAAGAAATTTATGGAAAAGAAATTACAATTACTGATCCTAAGTTAATAGATAAAAAACATAAATTTGCTAATCCATTACTTGATTTTTATAATGAATTTTGTGATGAATGTAAACCTTGTAATTTACCTATTACTTTAAAAAACCCCTTTACAACTACAATAGTAAAAGGATTAGGTAGAGGTACAAGCTTAGAATTTCCAACTGCAAATCTCAAATTAAAACCTAATTTAAAATGTGGTTTTTATCTAGTAAATACAAATTTTGGAGAAGGACTTTTAATCCATTGGGGAAGTATTACAGAAAGTGGTGTTTCTGAGGTTAATATTTTTAATTTTGACAAAGATATATATGGTAAAAGTATTACAATTTCAGATGTTAAATTATTAGATCAAGATGGAATTGATCTAATTAAACAAAAGGCAAACATACCCCTTTTTTCATTTTATAACCCACTTATTAGATATTTTAATAAATTTTGTGAAAAAATATAATGGTAAATCAATTATTAGTTACATTAGTAAACTCTGTATTAGGTTCGGGTAAGGCAACTGCTCGGAATAATTATGCTTATCATTGTCCTTTTTGTAATCACCATAAACCAAAGTTAGAAGTTAATTTAACTGAAAATCGTGAAGGTAAAAATCCTTGGCATTGTTGGGCGTGTGATGTTAGAGGTACTACTATATATAATTTATTTAAACAATTAAAAACAGATGTAAGTAAATTTACAGAGCTTAAATCACTTGTTAAAACTTCTAAATCGATAAAAGAAACACAAGTTGTATCTAGTGTTGTATTACCTAATGAATATATTGGCCTAAATAACGTTGATACTAGCGATATTATGGCTAGGCAC
>Ga0209336_10001471_pt1 | contig 11456 bp, 8 predicted proteins | sample LinPmetageLP32_FD_184042 | JGI IMG/M metagenome (GOLD analysis project Ga0209336, IMG submission 184042) | Marine viral communities from the Pacific Ocean - LP-32 (SPAdes) (version 2) | ecosystem: Environmental > Aquatic > Marine > Oceanic | place: Pacific Ocean | collected 2009-08-23 | reverse complement strand
ATCTCCACTACTAAGATTAGTTACTGAGGATTCGTTGCGTAAGTCTATTAAAGACTGATTAGATTCGTATATAAAATTAGAATAACAATAGCTACTAAGTAATAAAGTACATGTTATTAATAAGTTTTTCACTAGCCATTTTTAGAATGAAATTCTTTTTTACAAGTTCTACTAGATTTTTTTATACCTTTACCATTTCTAGTTTTTGTACAAGTTTTTACAAAAGCTTTTAAGTCTGCTTTATATGTTGGTCTTTCTATTACATTAGTGGTCCAAGCAACTGTAGCTTCTTCACCTATCTTACCCATATAAGGACAAGGAGTACCTGCCATACGCATAGCACCAAAGACTCGTTCATCTTGACAAAGTATTGCTACTGAAGCAACTTTCATACCAGTGTCATATAAATATTTAGATAACTTTAATCTTTCACAGTTCTCATCTTTTACTGTAGAGCCTGTAGAAAAACCAAACAGTTGCCCTTGAAAAGCTCCAGACCTGCCAACAGTACAAAGGTCTTGAGAGTAAGCCATTATACTTGGAGCTATTGCAGATGCTGGAGGCGATTCTACTTCCTGACGAACAGTTTGCGTAGAGGTTGAATTATTGTTGTTAGTATTTGTTGAGTTATTAGTATTAGTATTGCTGTTGGAATTAGCAGTAGTAACATTAGAAGTACTATTACTGGTACTATTATTAGTGTTACTAGAAGTATTAACATTTGTATTACTGTTAGTATTTGTATTAGTAGCTGTTTGAGCCACTGTAGAATTAACCGTGGAGTTAGCTGTCGAAGTAGTTGTATTAACATTAGTATTACTGTTAGTATTGTTATTAGTATTAGTACTTGTATTAGTATTGGTATTAGTATTTGTGTTGGTATTAGTATTAGTATTTGTATTAGTATTATTATTTGTATTTGTATTAGTTGTTGTTGTCGTATTTGTCGTACCTAAACTATTTTGTTCACAATACTGTGTACCTGCTGTACAGTCTCCTGTTTGCGTAGCGTTTAAACTGCCCACCAAGAATAAACTTAACCCTATAATTACACCCTTTTTCATTTTAACCTCTTATTATTTTTCTCTTTGTACACCCTTCATCTTTTCATATGACCTTAAGCCTCCGAGTCCTAGCATTCCCATAAGAATTGTAGACAACTGTGAAAATTCAAAAGTTGGCATAGGAGTTTCTACTCCTGCTAGTACTAAGATAAAAGATAATATTGGTGAAAGTATAAAATGATAGGCAAGAGCAACACCACAAGTCCACCCAACAAAAGGTCTCCATCCTGCAACAAACATACTTTGATGAGCTGCTTCTTGTTTGTTTAATTCTATTTGTGCTAGGTTAGCTGAATGAAAAGCTGTCTTAAGCTCATGCTCTAATTTAGCCTTCAAATCTTTATCAGCTACAAATTTATTAAGTACTGTACCTGCTACACCTACTATTGATTCTGCTATTGCCATAATTATTTCTCCGGTTCAAAGTGTAAACTTTTTGTTAATATATTTTCTAATGAATCTACTATAAATTCTGGAGCATCATCTTCTTCCAGTAAATCATTATCTAAGCCTAGCATATAAAGCTCCATTAAGTCTTCATATACAGTTCTAAATTCTTCACGTTGAATCCAAGGTGAGTTGTTTTTAGTACGACAACGACAGTCTATTCTATAAGCTCTATCTAAATCTTTTTCTCTATATAATATCATTAGTAACTCCAGACACGAGGCGAAGCTCTTGTTTCATCCATGTCAAGATGAATAAATCTAGAACCAACATCACCTTTTTGTGCTACACCTATTCTTTGTACTCCGTGTTTTAAAGCTACTTCAATAACTTTAAAAGCTTGTTCTCTGTGGACAAGTATATCTACTGCTTTACCAGAAGCATGTGCCCCCGGTCTAGACTTCTTAGCTTCTATAGGATGTTCTGGAGAACGATAAGCACTCGTAACAACAAAACCAAAAGCACATTCTTCTCTAATAGCTTCTAAGACTTTCATAAAGTCATCATCCATATTACATTCGCCAGTGTGTCGGCATTTTAATTCGTCTTCGGTAAAGTATTTATACATTGTATTTCTTTTTAAAATCTAATTTGTCAGCCTTACCACCATCTTGATAAGTTTTTCTAGTTTTTAATTTGTTTAGTAGTCCACCTCGGTTTAAAGGTTTTCTTTCTGCTTGACGAGTTTCTAAAGTAGCTAATACACCTTTTGAAGTTTCAGCATATGACTCACCAGTATAAGGATTAGTTCTGTCTGCAGGATTTTCTTCTGTATCAGTAACATTATCCTCACCTTTTACTAAACCACCTGTAGATTTAGAATTTCTATCTTCTTTTTTATAAACATCATTACTATTGTAATTTAAAACTGGTAAATCTGATAAATTTCTTATAGCTTTAGTAGTTTCTATTCTAATATTAAAAGCACTTAAATTTTTATTTGTACGAATAGCATCTAATAAACCTTCTGTAATTTTTATAGGTTTAAATTTAGCACTAGACTCAAACATTAAACTTTGTCTTTCTAGTGCACTAAATTTTTCACTGTCTTTTAGTACTGTTGCTGTTGAAATTTTTAATCTTTTTGCAGCTTGTGTTATGTTGTAAAAATCTTTATAGTCTTCATAATATTTATTTTGAACAATTTTAAAATTTTCCATAAAGTCTTCGTCACTTTTAGAATTTCTAGCAATATTAAAAAGGTCACTTCTTCTTTTTCTTTTACTAGTAGAAAAATCATTTATTTTAAAATCGTATAGTTTTTCTATATACTCTTTATTCATAGGCATAGTTCCGTAGCCAGTAATAAGTTTTAAAAATGCCATACCTTCGTGAATGTCTTGATTAAATTCTGTTTCATCTTTACCGTAATTATTTAAATATTTACTAACATTTTTAAGAGTACCCGGAGTCATATCTTCAGCTAAATTCATAAATAATATTTTTAAATTGTCTGGATTTAAAATATTTTCTAATGAAGTAGTTCCGGAATCATCAAACTGTTTAGTTTTATCTAAAGGATTTTTCATTAAACTACCGTTTTTATTTTTACCATTTGAAAGAGCATAATCAGTTAGTGTGTCTCCAACAATAGCTTCTCCAAAAAACGGAGTTAACATTTCAGTAGCATATTCTAAAAATATACGATTTGTATTTTTTTCATCGTCAAACAAAGATTCACCGGTTTGAAAAATTCCATCTGTCATTTTTCTAGGATAATCAAAAGCATCATAACGACTAAGATTGTGAACATTCGGTTCTCCGTTTTGCCCGACAGTAATCATAATATTATCATTTTGATAATATGAAGGTAAAAAAACTTTTATATCTTTTTCTGTTTGTTCGTCTACTCCGTGTATATATTGATTAATAGCTTTAACTCCGTAAACACCACCTCCTATAGGCAGTCCATATCTAACTCCATAACCAACTGCTTCTCCTCCTAAACCTACTGTAGAATAACCTGCCATTCTTGTTATGCCTCTATTTTTTATAATATTACCTGCTTTCTTATTCCCTTCCTTAATTAATTTATTTCCTATAGATATTTCTCTAGTAGCTTGAACAGGAGTAGTAAATCCAATACGAGTTGATTCTGCTAAAAAAGAAAAAAACTGACCTATTAAAGGAACTCTTCTTAATTTTAAAAAGTTTTCAGGCACTATATCATAATTAGGTAATCCTCCTCTTACTAATCTAGCAGCTTCTTTTTCTAAATCTTCTGTACTTTTAAATTTATAAAGACCGTTGTAGTTGCTGGGTAAAGCATTATTAAATTCTTTTAAGTGTTTTAATTCTTGTTCGTACATTATTATTTTATAAAAATCATCTTCAGCAATATATACATCAGTTATTTCTTCAATTTTTTTATTTGCTTTAGCTAACCAGTTACTTCTAGATATTGGATTAGTTATGAAAGTAAAAGGATTCCAAAGTTTAATATTTGAAACTTCATTCATCATTTCTTTTATATCTCTAACAATAGGTCCTTTATTTAAAATATTTAAACCTGCTAATTTTTCTACATAAGCTTGATTTTCTAAATCAGTTCTTTTCATAAAATTTTTATACAAAGATTTAGTAGTTTCTTGTATTAATTTTTTGTTAAAAATATTTACTCCTTGTGCAAGAGACATGTGACCACCTCCAAAAATGTTTTGAAAATGAGTACCGTGATTTAATACTGTTGCACTTTTTTGTGCCCAACCTTTTGTATAAGCAAGAACTTTATATAACTGTTGAAAAAAACCATTTTCTTCAAGAGCAAAACCATATTTTGCTTTTTCATTAAAGTATTTAAGTAAATCAGGACTAGTATATTTTCCTGATAAATCTCCAAAAGCTTTAATATTACTTTTATCTTCTTTACCTTTAAAAGTTTTAAATTTTTTACCTGTAGGAATTTTTACATCAAAACCTTTTACTGGTCTAGTATGAAAATAAATATCTTTTCCATCTCTATATAAAGAATTATAAAAATCTAAATTAGTTACTAAATTACTAATTTTTGACATTGAGATTGTTAATCTTTCTAATGGATTAGTAACTTCTCCTAAATAATCTCTTATAACTTTAGGAACAGATAGTTTTTTATTTAATATTTTATCGTTTAAATTACTATAAATATTTGTTGATTTTGCTAAATTAGCATACTTTCCTTTTCCACCTGCAAGTTTATCCATTTCTAAAGAAACTTTTAAATCTAATGAAGAAGTTGAAATATTAGGTTTTTTAGTTAGTATATCTTCACGAATAAATTTTTCTGCTGCTTGAGTAACTTTAACATTAGGCATGTAGTTAGGGTCTTCAAATTTTTTATAAGACCTTCTAACATAAAATCCAAGTTGGTCTTGAATAATTTTTTTATCTGCAACACTTATATATTCTGAATCTAAAAGAGTTTTACTTAGTTTATCTTGTAACTCTCTAGCTCTAAGAATTGCATCTCTTGCTTCTTCTGGAAATTCATTTAGTTTTTTTAAAAATGTTGCTCTTTGAGTAATAGGAGGTTTTACACCCTTACTAGTTATTATTCCGGGAACTCTAAAATCACTAAAAATTAATTCTGATAAATCATCTAATATTTTATCATCGCTTCTATTAGTATTTCTGTAAATTATTTGTAAAGCATTATCTAAATTACCTATAGTATTTTCTATAGTTTTATCCCACTTAGCTTTAATACCTTGAGCATCCATGTGTTTTTCAAACATTTTTTTGGTTCTTCCTCCACGAGAAGAGAAAGTTCTAGCTCCAAAGTTTGCTAGTCTACTAATTGGTTTAGTAAAAGAAAACTTTTTTAAACCTAAAAAATTTTCTGATAAACTTTCAATATCTCCTAAATCTGAAGTTTCTCCTTTTACTAAAAGTTCTTGTCTTTTTTTTATTGCTTGAGCTTTACTTGTTTTTTCAAGTTGAGCATTTTTAACTCTTTTAATATTTTCAATAAATTCTTTACTAGCTTCTTCACCTTTTGCTTGTATATTTTTTAAAGCATTAATAAAAGGTTTAGATATTTTATCTCGATTACTAATTGCTCCTTTACCAATTCTAAATGCACCTACTAATAAACCAGTACCTACTAAACCATCTGCTAATAAAGCTACTCGACTTTCTAGTTCAGATTTTTCATCGCTTGGTTTAAGAGGATTTAATAAATATTCTTCAACATCTCCTAATATACCATCGTTGTCATCAGCTATCATACTTCCTAGCACACCCGCAAGATTTTCTTCGTATGGATTTAAAGAGAACTGAGCTGCAACTTCACCTTTAGCAATAGTTCCTGCAATAGAAGTTGTTTTAGGTGCAGCTTTAGTAGCAGCTTGAATAGCTTTAAAAGATTGTATAGGTTTAGTAATTTTACCAACACCTATAAGAGTGTTTGCAAAAGCACCTATACCTCTAGTTATTTGACCAGCAGTGCTTTCAGGCTCAGAAATTGTAGTAACAAAATTATTTCCTCTTTTAACTTTTGTAACATTTTCTTTACCAACAACTGCACCGTATAAATTTTCTAAAAAATCTTCAGTAGCTTTTCTTTCAGCTTTACTAGGATTATCAAATAAACGATAAAACTCAAGACCTTCTCTAATTATGTCACTACCTTGACCAATACTAGTTCTTTTTAATTCTTGTTTTTGTTTATCTGTTAAGTTACGATAAAGGTCTATATAAGTTAATGGATTCATATTAATAAATTACAAAATAATTTTATTGTTTTATATTATCGATTATATCCCTAAACACTTTTATTCGGTATTGTGTATACTCAGTTAAGTTTATATACTCTGGATTTTCTTTTTTTACTTCTTCATCTATTGCGTCTTGTGCTAGTGCTTTACCTTCTGCAGAAGTTATTTCTAATGTCAAAGCAGCAAGAAACGATGTAGTTACATCGTCAGTAGAAAGTGACAGAAGTTTAGCCTTACCTATTTTTTGTAACGTCTCATTATCACTGTTAGACAGCTCTATAAATTGATTTATTTTAAGAGCACTTTCATTTGTTTCTAAAGTACTAGTAAGTATATAATTGTCAAGATTTTCTTTATAAATTTTATAGTCTTCACTATCTGTATTAGTAGGAATAACTTTATTTTCTATTTTATATTTTTGATTAAATAATTCCGTGGCTTTTTTTATTTCTTTTTCAACTAAACTTAAATTATTTGGATTTAAAATCTCATCCGCTATAGCTATACTAATAATTTTATTTTTAGTTATTTCTACATTTTCTGGAAGTTTATTAATTTGATTAATAATATGTTCAGTTTTATCTATTGATAATAACTCAGAGTATTCTTCTTCAACAAATTTTTCAGCTTCTTTTTTATTAGTAAAAACTATTTTATTAGGATTAAAACTTTCTATAGATTCTTCACTTTGTTTTTGAACTGTAGTTACAGCTTCAGCTTCATCAAATGCATTTTGTAATCTAGCTTTTCTTTCATCAAAACCTTTAGGAAATATTTTATTAGCTATAGCAGCAAGTAAACTTTTTTTAGTAGGGTCATTTTTTAATTGATTTACAGCAGCTTTGTAAGAATTATAATAAGCTTGATTAAATTTAACAAAGGATGGAGAAGTAGCTAAAGGATTATCTTTTAAAGTTTCTATAAACTCTTTAGATTCTTTTAATTTACTATTCCATAATTCTTCTGCTAGTATTTTAGTATCTCCAGTGTAAGAACCTTTATTAGAAAAATTTATTCCTTTACTTAAAATAACATCATCGTTATTGTATAAATTTATAGCATATTTTTTAACAGTTGCATCGGGATTTTTTATGTAATTTTCATATAAAGTTCTGTTTTCTTTTTCTTTTTCATATCTTGCTTCTCTATCTAAAACACCCATATCATAATTTTCTTTTAAATCAAGAATAGAATCATTTAAATTTTCTTTTTGTATACGACCAGCTTGATTAAATCCTTCTATTAAAGCAGTTAATAAAAGAGCTTGTTGAGTTTCTTTCTTTTTTAAAGATTCTTTTTGAGCTAATAAAGACCCAGCAACTTGTCCAAAATTAGAACTTTTTAAATAATCATTTGCCATTTTATTATTCTCCTTTACTTAATAAACTTTTAATATCAGAACCTTTTGATTTTATTTTATCTAATAAATTTTTAGGTAATATATTTTCATTTACTTCTTCTAAATTTATATTTTTTTTACTAACTTGATTTTTAATTTTATCAAACTCTTTATTAAATTCTTCTATGTTTTTTTGAACATCTATTTCGGTTTCTTCTTTATCTTCATCTACATCATCAGGTTCTAAATTATAATCTATATTAGCTTCTTCAGCTATTCCCATTATAACATAAATAATAGGCTCTATTAATAATAACATTACATCAGGATTTATTTCTCCTTCAAAAAATTTAGCATACATTATTGTAGTAGCTAAATCAGATACACTAACTCCGTCTACTAGAGCACCAGCAATACTTTTTACTGATTCTGGTTTTAATAATAACGAAACTATATTATCTAGTGCCTCTCTAGGATTAGTAAAAGTAGGAGGAGTTTCCCAAGGATACTTTTGTTCTGTTGGATTAATTAAAGATTGACCGGGAATTACAGAACCTTGTGATTTTAAATTTACTACTTCATTTAAAGTTTCTTCATCTGTTCCTGTTTTTGCTTTTAATATTTTTTCTTCTTTATTAAGTAAATCATCAAAACTTACTCCAGACTCAACTGCATCTTCTGCAATTTTAGCAACTGCATCAGATACACTTGTTGAAACGATTAACTTTGGATTTTTTTTAATTGCCATTTTATACCTTTAAATTATTATATTGCTACTGTAGGTTGAGTAAATAAATTTCCTTGAAAAGAAGCCTGATATCCAAGGTCTCCTGTACCATATGTTAAATTTTGATATGCCTCAGTAACAGGTATATTTATATTTCTATAAGCACTTCCTATTTCTTGAGCTGATAACGTAGCTTGTTCATCTGGAAGTCCAGCACCATAAGAACCTATAGGGTCTCCAGCCATTAAAGATGCTTGGGCATATCCTGAAGCTACACTAGATGCTACTCCAGCAGAAGTACTTAAAGCAAAGTCTCCTATTTTACTTCCTGTTAAAGTATCACTACCCACTGCATTTATAATTTCTCCAGTTGTTGCATTTACAAGTTCTCCTGTAGTACCAACTTTTAATGAACCTGCTTCAAATCCTAACTCTTTAGTTAATTCAGCTAATTTACTACCACTTACATCAACTACTGTTCCTGTTGCAGCATCAAATACTCTTCCTGCAGGTATTTTATAAACTTCACCAGCAGTATTTACAGCTTTTCCTAAACCAAATGCTGTATCAGTACCACCTTTTACACTTGCTAAAGTGTCTCCTTTAAAAGCTCCAGCTTTAAATGTTTTATCTGCATCAACAACAAAGTTAGGACTTGCTGCTGTACCTATATTTGTATAACCCATTCTTCCTGCTTTAGTTGTTATACCTGTTAAATCTGTAGCTGCACCAACAGTGCTTCCAACTGCTTTACCCAAATAACCAAAAGGTTTAAAAACTGCACCTACAGGTACACTACCTATAGTAAATCCAGTAATTGCATTACTTGCTCCTACCATCCAACTTCCAACTGTACTGGTAGCTAAACTTCCTCCAAAAGCTCCTATTGCACTTCCTCCGGTAACAACTATTGCTCCTATAGTAGCAGCAATTTTTAAAGCTTCTTTTATATCTAATTCAGTAACTGCCTTAAAACCTCGTTTAACAATATTTTTTATTCCTTTAGCTACGCTTTTTACAGCTTTACCTATTCCTCTAGTAACTTTTTTAAATGCTTTTTTTATTGAACTAAATAATCCCATAATATTTCTCCTTAACTAAATAAATCTCCAGTTATACTTTTTATTAATATTTGAACTTGTGATGTATTTTTATAACTATCTGGAGATGAAACAATAGCTGTATTAATAACTTGAGCTATTCTATTTTTTTCATTTTCTGAAGCTCTAAAATTAAAATCAGCTGAATCTCTTAATTCTTGCCATAAAAATGCTTGAGCTTGAGAACCTAAATTAAATGCGTTTTGAGCATTTTGTTGATTAATAGCATTTTGTGCAGCAGTATTAGCTGTATTAGATTGTCTTCGCCACTGCACATTAGAAGTTTCTATAGCTGCAGAATTTTGTGCATTCCATTGATTTCTAGCAAAATCTTGATTAGAATTAAATTCTTCTATTTGTGCTTTTAACTTAGCATTAGCTGCTAATCTATCTGTTTCTCTTTGAGAATCTCTAGCAAAAGCTGCATTTTCTTGAGTAACATTAAATTGTTTCATAACATTTAATTGAGAAGAATTATATTGATTAATTTGTGCAGCTAAATTAGCCATAAATTGATTAGTTTGATTTTCACTAGTAGCATTAAATTGTTTAGCAGCATTAGCTGCAGATTGATTACTTAATAATCTTTGTTGTTCTTGTTGAGCTGTTAAAATATTAGCTTGTTGAGTTGAGTTTAAATTTGCTAAATCTGTTTGTAAAAAAGTTTGAGCATTTTGTATAGCTAACTTAGTATTAAAATCTGCTTCAGCTAAATTAGCTTGAGACATTAATACAGCATTTTGAATTGTTGCTTGTTGGTCATTAGTAGATTCAGTAAGTGAAACAGTTTGTAAAAATTTACTATTAGATAATGCTGTTTGTTGGTCAACATTAAACTGAGTCATGTTTAATTGAAATACTTTATCAGCGTTACTTAAAGCTGTTTGTTGTCTTAGTTGTGCATTTGCTAATTCTTCTTGAGCTATTAAAGTTTTTTCTTGAGCTACCGATTGTTGGATAGCTTGAGCATTTGCTTGAGCTATTGGAATAGATGATTGAATAATAGCATTAACTAAATTATCTCGACCAACACTAGAAGCTTCTAAACCTCGTTGAGCTAACATTTGTTCTACTGCAGCTACTGCTGGACTTGCCCATGTAGGTATGTTACCATCTTGAATACCTGCTAGTAGTGAATCTATTTGATTACTAACTAAAGCTTCTTCCGGTAAGCCTTCTATAACTCCTCGTTGTGCTTCAGTAAAATCTGTAAGTCTATCTTCTAAAGCTTCTGGATTTTCTCCTAAAGCAGTAATAGCTGTTTCATCTAGCCCAGCATTTCTTAATTGTTTTTTAGCTCTACTGACTCTTGCTAAAGTTGTACCACTTGCTTGAGCAGCTGTTGCCATTGCTTCTGGACTAAGCACACCAACTACTCTATCAGTAAGTGCACCTTCTTGTATAGTAACATCAACACCTTGTATAGTAGGTACTCTAGCTACTCCAGCTGTAGTGGCTAATGCATCATCATCTACTGTTGTTTGTGCAGCAGTTACTGTAGGAGCTGTAGTAACTTGTTCTGCTTCCATAGTTCCAGCAGTAATTGGAGTTGGAGTAGCAACTGTATCTATATCAGCTATTGTAGAAACTTGTTCAGAAGGAGCAGCTTCAGCTTGTGTTAAATCTACTTTAGTAGGAATATCTAAAGTTGTTTTTTGTTGTTGAATATTAGTATCAACTTTAGCAGCATCAGGTATAGTAGGTAAAGTACCTTGACCTTTAGCTAATTGCTCTGCAATTTCTTTTTGTGTAGCCATGTTTTTTTGTCTCTCTTCTTCTGATTGTGTTTTTTCTTCTGTTTCAGCTGGTGTTTTAGGTGTTGATGTATTAAGGTTAGAGTCTGTACCTAAAATATTAACTGGTGGAACAAAACCGGGGGGACTAATATTTAGATTTCGTAGATAATCATCATAAGCTTCTTCTGCTGCATCCATTAGGTCATTTCCACTAAGATTACGTTCATTATTCTTATAATCTAGAATAAACTCGTCTTTAGTTTTAATAGAGTGATAACCACCATGTTCAAATTTAACTCTACCACCTTGACGATAATCTTGTCGTACTGAACTAGTACCTGCTCTATAA
>Ga0209336_10001469_pt1 | contig 11461 bp, 9 predicted proteins | sample LinPmetageLP32_FD_184042 | JGI IMG/M metagenome (GOLD analysis project Ga0209336, IMG submission 184042) | Marine viral communities from the Pacific Ocean - LP-32 (SPAdes) (version 2) | ecosystem: Environmental > Aquatic > Marine > Oceanic | place: Pacific Ocean | collected 2009-08-23 | reverse complement strand
TGACACGAGAAACAATTGAAATAAACCTTTTTTGTGTTTTCTCAATATAATTTTTTGTTGCTGTTGTTTTACCAGTACCAGTGGCACTTTTACAAATTACATGACCTTTATGCTCTGTAAGGAACTCACCATCATTATTTTTATCCAAGTATCTTCTATCTTCTAAAACAAGATCTGGTTTTTCATTATGACAATTAGTAGGTTTATATTTGTAATATGCTAGATATAGAGATGCCAATTCTTTTTTAATTAATTCATCCTCTTCATCACCAACTATAAATGTTGAATTACATAAAAGGTTTTCAATACACATAAAAGTTTTATATTTAAATACTTGATAATCCCATTTTTTATCATTTGCTTCTTTATCATATGTATCACCACCACGCGATTTAGAATATTCTTCCCATATTTCTCTCTTGTCAAGTGTCATCATAGCAGTTGAAAAAATAATCCAATCAATAGAATTGGTAAAATATTTATCTGGTAACCCATCCAATATTTTTCTTAAATCATCATCACTGAAATCATAATTGTATGCGGTCAAATCTATTTGGTCTTGTTCGTACGCTTTGATTGCAACATCTTCATCACCATTTGTTTTTCTCTTTATTGGTTTAGATATTTGCCTTTTATTTCTCCACATGTTTTCTTTGAGGAACATTGCCAATTCAATTGGAATATTTTGAATTGGTTTATTATTGATAACCTTATAAAAACCTTTTTTGTCTTCAACTGGTTTTCCTTTTAATCTTCCATCATATTTTGCTTTATTGATTTGTGATCCCATTGAAACTACATATCCACCATCACTTCTGATATCAATACCTAATAAAGCATTGGAAGTTGTTTTGATAGAAGGATCATAATTAAAATATAAATGTAATCCACCTCTTGCAGTTTCAACCACTAAATGGTCTTTAAATATTTCTTTACATTGTTCTATGTCTCCGAATTGTTTAATGAAAATATTATCTTCTCTATTGAATGCACACTTTAATTTACCTTTTTTATCGTACTTATCATAAAAGTCTAAATCAATAACTACAATATTATTTCTTTTACCACATGGAATACCTTTTGATTTTTTATCATCAAAGTTCATTAATTGTTCTACATTGTAATTTCTCCAAAAATGAGTGTTTGGTTTTTTTTTAGACCATTCACTGGATGGTTCTTTCATATTTGGAATGAGATTGAATGTTTTGAAATATTTATCGCATACCATATTACTATTGGAATTATTATTTTTTGAGCATTGAGATTTTGAAGATTTGAGGGATTTGGAAGAACTTGGCATTTTTATTTATACTTAATAATATATAAAAATCACTCCAAATAAACGCGTTTGAGATTTTCTTAAAAAGGGAAAAATAAAATTATTAATTATTTTCATAATGTATTTGCGTAATGAAAATAAATAAACTTAAAAAAACAGATTTTTAAATCTGCGGAAAAATTAAAAACTGCGAGAAAATTAAACTTTTAATCAAAACTTAAAATAATATTATTTTCTTCTTTTTTTGGTTCTTCAATAATTATACCTCTGGACTTTAATAATTCAACTTTCTCTGGGTATTTATCTTTAAAAATATCTAATTTATTGGTTCTTTTATAATATGCATACATGGATCTTGAATTAACAAAATCTTTATCTTTCTTATATTTTTCTTTATTTTTATCTATATTTTGATAATAATGATTTAATGCTCTATCTTTATTTTTTTTACACCATTCATCGTCACACTTTAATTTTTCATGGTAATTTTTATTCTCGCGATCCCTTTTCTTTTTGTACTGATTCATTACTTTTTTTATTTCTTCGTGTGTGTAATTGTTTTCCATTATCTATACTTAATGATATATAAAAATATTCTTGGTCAGACGCATTATATTTTTCAAAATCTTCTTCATCCATATTATGTATTTCTGGGCAATAATCTTCACAACTCATTTATACTTAAACATATATAAAAAAATCTTTAAAAAAACCGCAATTTTAATATAAACCTTTTTGGCAATAACAATATATATTTAAATGCCAAAATGGTTTATTATTTAATAATTATAAAAATATTAATAATTTGTTTTTGCCGTTATGGTTTATACCTCAACAGAAACATTCCCACCTTTCAGAATCAGCGTCTTAACATGTCGCGTAAATATCTTCCATAAAAGATTTACAGAAGGAGCATCTACATTTGCCGTACCACCTTGATACTGACAATTAAGACGAGCAGTCTTACCACGACCATCAAATACTGCGTCTTGCCCAATCGCTAATACACGACCGACAATAAAGTTCTTTGCATATTCTTCAAATGAATTAACTGGAATATCAAAAGATAAAAGTGCTTTTTCTAATTCCACCAAATAATTTGCGTCTATACCACCACGCTTATCACTAACTTTTTTAGTAGAAATAGGACGCGACGGATACATCTTACCATCAAGGAAGAAGGAATAATTTGTGAGACCATTAGAGCATCCTTCAAGTCCAGCACGATTACTTCTCATTTCAACATCAATTGTAGATGAAGTACCAGAATCTTTCTGTTGTAGATAAGTTCCATTGGCACTTGTATTTTCAGCACAAGAATATATTTTACTATCTGTACCGACACACAAAATGGATTTTGCCTTTGAATATTCAATATTTAGCGGTATGGTACTCTGTACATCACTTGCAAGAGTGGAGTGTGTCTGAACCCCAACAGATGGAATATCAAAACGGATAACACCACCAGAAGATAATTTATTCATCTGTCCTTGTACATAGTTTCCATCTGCCGTAATCTCATGGACAATTAATTCAACATTTGAAACATCAACCGATGGTGACCAAGTGGTAGCACCTTCAAGAGACATTGAATATAAGAAATATTTTCCAGTCGCTGGGTCAATTTCAGTAGCAGACTCAACACCAACACCACGACCAATAGTTAATTTAATTTTTTTATCTGCTTCGGTTTCAATCTTATCAATTACAGCACCATAACCATCTTTACCCTCTGAAAGAACAATTTTGGTAAATGTTCCATCTAAATTATCTTTTGCAATGCCAATTTTTTCACCCAGAACAAAAGGACAATTTTGAGTGCAATTAATATTATTATGGGTTTCCAAGAAAATAATGGTTTGTTCTTTACCATTTCCCGCTTCCCATTTAGTACTTTTGGTTCCAGCACCATTAAACATGGGATTCAATCTTAAACGACGCGTTAGACATACGCCGTCAAGTTGTCTTAATAGATTGCGAATTGGTGCCATCACGAGTTCTATGTAAATACCATTTGTAAGACCATTTGGGAAGACCTTACTATTTTCCGCGAACATACCAGAATGGATTGGTAGTGTTAATTTTGCTGGGATGAAATCACTATCACTCCAATCAGTCGTCCCATTAGCACTATCAATCGTGGCATCTCTCGCAGTAGCAGAACCAGCATTAATGGTCTTGAAGAATGGAGACATGTGGAAATTATTACCACTTGATTTAGTGGTTCCAATTGTTCCTCTGTTTGCTGGTGTCCAAGTACCACATCCTTCATCCAATGATCTCTTCCTCTGCTCTACTTCTGATTTAGAATAATCATACTTAACTGATACATAAGATGGATATTCAGTATTCTCCTCCAATAATGTTTCGCGATTTCCAGCATACACCCTCACGGATGAAAATAAACTGGATCCTCCAATCTGGGGATCTAATAAAAGACGAGTCGCAAATGCTCCATTGGCATTATCAATTCCCGCTTTGATCTGTGCGTTAAATTGTAAATATGTATCCTTACCAGAGAAATATTTAACCGAAGGAGGAATGTAAATACCTATTGTCTGGTCTTGTGAAAAGTTTAAACCATTTTCCGCACTGATGCGAATATCTGATTGATCAAGTGAAACCTTATTGTCCGCTGTGAAGAACTCTGCCATTTTTATTTATATAATATATTTAAAATATATCATGTATAAAATCTTAAAAAGGGAAAACCATTTTGGCAAAAACAAATTATTAATCTTTTAAATATAAACCTTTTTGGCATTATATATAATATTGTTATTGCCAAAAAGGTTTAACTCCATGTGATCCATTTATTCAAATCTCTTTCTTCCTTTCTCTTGACATACTCCAATATTTCTTTAATATCTTTTTTTAATTCCTTCACCATAAGCGATAGGTCTTTAACATCATGATCCAATTTAATTAAAGATTGTCTATTACTTTCAGTTGTTATGGTCTTACTTTTAAGTTGCTGTAAATATTGTCCTTGACTTATATAACTCATTTAAAGTATGTATATATAAAAATATTATATATGTTATATTTAAAATGGAACAACCAAGCGAATATGTTGATACTGAAATAATTGAATGCAATAACTTATCATCAGTACAGAGATTGGGTGGAAATAAAAATAGTAATAGTGTATTTACAAATCGTCTTGGTAAAAACCTTAATTTAAAAAGAGGTGACAAAATTACATTAGAACAATGTTTTATAAATGAGAGAGGATGTGGTGTCCCAAATGCTGTTGAATTAGAAGGTAATAATTTAAATACAAAAAAGACATATTATTATACAGATATTCAGAGCAAAGGAGCAGTCGGTTATAATGTAATGAAAAAAATGGATATTGCTGAATACCAGACCGCAACACTCACACCAAAACCAAAAGAATTAAAAGATAATGAATTAAATATTGAAATGAACTTTTATACTAACACTAATGGAGAGGGATATTATTTTTTACCAAGACGATTTGCCACTAATGGTGTTGCAAGACAGAAATTGGCATCTGGTCAAGCGACAGACCAATTTTTAAGAAATCTTGTAAATAATACTCATGAGTATTGGACTGGTAATGATGACACCGCAAGTGGGAGAGTATTTTATGAGAGAGGTAGTGAGCATCTTGCCGATTTATATTCAGTGTGTATAAATGATATGTTGCTATATACAGATACATCCACCGAGGGTAAGTTCGGATATTTAAAACCTAAAAGTGATGGTGGTAGATTAACCATTATGATTAGAGACCAATGGATACAGAATTACGATTACAATGCTGATACTAAAAAATATTGGGACAATTTACCAGCAGTAAGAGATCCAGCGATGGGAAAATATCATGTATATCAAGACTTATTAGAGATTGAAATACCTACTGGTTACAATTCACCGCAGAATATAGCAGAATTAGTAACAGAAAAATTACAAGAAGCACGACCACCAGAACAATATTATCTGGATGATAAAGGTAATCCAGTATCTAATCAAGAATGGGTTACATTATATTCAACCAAATCATATAAACCTTTTAATTGTGCCAGTTTTGCATGTAATTTAGCAACAAACTTCTCACAATATCAAGATAATACATCAAAGACAATAGATGCTATGAATTATGATGCGTCATATCAACATATAGGAGTAAAGAGACCAGACCTATTTGTATTAGGAAGATTAATTGATTTGGATTCAGATGGTTCCCCTACTGCTAATTATATAAAGAATGATATTGATAGTACAATAGCAGATGGAAGAAAAAGTGAAATTGTAACAAGTTATGAATATACAGAACCTAATTTACAGAAATTAAGTAAATTGTTTATTGCACAAGGACAATATCCAGAATTATTTAATAGTAATGATATTTTCTTTGCATCAGCATCAGCACCAGAAGTATCATTTGACAATTCAAGATTTTTACATATCAATAGATACGATGATACGACTGGTAATATAGATAATAAATTAGGATATGATAATTATATAGACAAGGGAGCGAATAGAAACTCAATGCCTTTATTTTTCTTTTATGATAAAACCTATGAAGGTAAGAGTACGCAAGGAACTTCAACTGACAGATTATCACATGGTTTCGCAACAAAGACATTACTGGCAGATGGTAAATATTATATTACATTACATCCAGAATTATTCACTGATGGTATAAGATCATATGTATTTCAATTCCAAAATCAAAATAAGATCGTAAAGGATACAACACAGATTGGATGGGATTGGCATTTCAACGCATATTCAACAATAGCAGTTCAGTTATGGTCTGGATATACAAACTTCACATATGATGATTCATATAATTTTGGTATTGCTGATCGTGTTAATAGTGCTGGGTCAAATGTTTTTAGATATAACAATCCAAATAATACTGGGGAAATAATATCAAAAGTATATCTTGGAGCAAATAATTCATCATTGATATATGATGCCAATGGACATTTTGCTTTTAGTTCGTTGCATACTGCGGAGAATGTAGGACAATCATGGAATGCTGGTTCAGATAAAACAACTAATCCTATACTGGAAAATGCTGGGGATGAATGTTATAAGATAAATAAAAAATTAGAGTTATGGTCTTGGACACCAGAGATGAGACCATATAGTTTTGATAGAAATGCTTATGGTGTGGTTACTGGTGCTTTGACTCTTAATACCCAGATATGGTTTGATGATTTTGATACAGCACAAGGGAGACCTCATTGGACTATGACAGAGATTGGAGGACAAGGAAACACAGATGGTAAGGTTGGTTGGGGTGCTATAAAATATGAACCTAATAATCCAGCATTAAGTGTGTATGATATTATAGATTGTGATTGTGGTATAATATTAAACTTGGGAGATAGTTATACAGAAGATACATTTGGTGATGGGTTACTTGGTATAATGGGATTTTCATATGAACAATTTAATCCAACCATCATAGATAGTACCAATAATATTACATCTCGTATAACAACAGAGAATGAGAATAAATTAAAATATATTACAACTAACTCTCAACTTGTAGAAACAGAAACGAAGAACTTTATTGTTAATACATTTGGAGCAGTGCAATATACAAATCAAGTACCATCACCAATGATGTATGAAGGATGGATTAATAAAGTCAAAGGTAATACAAAATCTGGAAGTCCATTAGCAAATGATGGAACTGGTGAAGCAGATAGGGTAAGTGCTTATTCATTATTCCCAGTTATAGTAGAACAGACAACATCTATTACAATTAAAGCAACAAGATTACCAAGAAGAATGATACGACCTTATTATTGTATAAGAAGTGATTTATTATTATCAACATCTAATTCTTTCATAGGTGGTAGGGATGGTAATGCTGTCCTCCCCATAATTGGTTTGGTTAATAAGGAGAATGGGTTTGGTGATTACTTTTTCTCTGGTGAGACTGGTACTCAATTCACAATCACAAAAGATAATTCAGTTTGCGAAATTACTACGAGCATAACAAACCCAGATCAGTCATTAGCAAATGTGGATGATGGTTGCTGTATAGTTTATAAGATAGAACGAAATAGAATATTAGATAATTCAATAATACAAGAACTAATACAAGCATCACAGACCAAATCTAAATAAATGTCACTAATAACACCATAAAACACCCATAAATCTAATATAATGGTCTATTTATGTTAGTTTTGTGTCATATATACCCTTATTACGATATAAAATTATAATTTTATATCCCACAGAGGCATAATAATAGATTTATACCCTATTTTAGACCATATTATGACATAATCGTAGATTTATACCCTATTTCTATGTTTTTTTATGGATTTATTATCTTAATTATTATTATATATGTTACATTATAATAAACTATTAATGATTGGACACCTTCCCATCCCAGATGATCTCACACATAAAATAAAAATGGAATATAAGTATTCACATCTACAAAAAAAATATGACAATGATAAAATAAAACTTATTCAACATCTGAATTACTACATGTTTTTAAATTATAAAATAAATAATAAACATAAACGAGAGGATAGTATTTTAAAAACAATTAAGTTCTTTGGTTAAACCATTTTGGCAATAACAAATATATATATTCTTTTTTAATTATAAACCCTTTTGGCATTATATATAATATTGTTATTGCCAAAAAGGTTTAATCCCATTTCTCTTCATCTGAATCACTTGATGATGTATTGATATCTTCCGAGAACTCATTTATTTCTGCTACATTAATCGTCTTCATATTTAAAATGATCTCATCAAAGAATAATAATAATATATCATTATGTTTTCTCAATATTTCTCTTATCATTTCAACTTCAACAACATTCTCAATATCTAATTCACAATTCATTTATATTATATATATATTTTATTTATAGTACAACAACATTCCTTCTGCTATTTTTACATTCTCTTTTTGTTCTTCATTATTTTCATGATCATCTATAAATAATTCTAAACTTTGTCTAATATATTTTCTTTGTTGTTTTGTATAACCATTAAATCTTTTATCTTTATTAATTCCTATCCATACATTTCGGATTACTCTTTCTTGTTTCCTCAAATCTTTATCTTTATTATCAGTCGCATCATATGCATTAGATGTTGTCATATATAATTCTGTAACCGCCAGATCCACTACTTTTTTTTCTTTATCAGTAAGTGTTTTATCAACACCTTTGGTTATTTTTTTACCACTCTTCGGTATTGTTTGTTTTGCTATTTCTTCATATAATCCAATTTTAAGATTCATTAAAGAATCCGTAATCTTCCAATTATTAGTACGATCACCTCCTCGTTTTGCAATCATAAAATTAATCAGATCTGTTCTTGTCGCACCATGTTCATTGTATTTAGGTTTAAGAACATCTGCCAATTGTTCCCATGCATATCTACTCATACCCCTCATAAGTTCAATATACTTAACCCCCATTTCTTTTGTGAGATTTTTAGTCATATCATCAAAGACTTCCGCACCAGATTTACTTAATGTTTTCAATCTTAAATCCAAATGAAATAAACTCCACATCTGACAATATCCTCCTTGTTCTGTAATCACTACACCCTCAAATGCCCTCTCACCTCCATTATGTCTTTCTTTTTGATATGAACCTATTTGATCATTTAATTTGGGTGTAGGGCATGTATCCGCTGGTTTAAGATATTTTAATTTAGGTATTTTACCATCTATCATTGTACCGATGGTTTTTAATTCTGTATTGATCGCGGTAATTGCTGGGGACAAATTAACTTGTGGTGGTACAAAATATGTATAAGCACTTTTATTTTTTCTTTGACCGATGAGTTGTCCTCTATAAACCGCACCATGTGGTTCAAAATGTTCTGCTTCCATTCTTAAAGGATTTAATAATAACATATTTGCATGAGTACTAGTTCCATCACTACTTCCTAAAATAGAAATATCAATAGGTAAAGCAAGGTCATTTTCAGCACATTTCAAAAATTGTTCCGCGATTCCACGAGCATTCTTTTTTATCCAATCAACGGGGTAGCATTCCCAAGCACTTTTCTTTTCCCCAGTTTTTTCTGGTTTGCTTCCACCTTCTTTTATTTTTTCCTTTTGCCCTATATATCTACACATGGTTTTATTTAAATCCCTATTCAATTCACGATTTAAGAGACAATTACTTCTATTATCTTTTAATATATATAAAAACATAATATCACTAACATCACTAACAGAACTCCATGGATAAAATATATCAGACCTTTTCTCTACCAGATTTTTATAAACTTCTGATGGTGGTATATTTCTAATATCATCATATTTAGAGACATCAAGAGGATAATTACTTTTCGTAACCTTTATGATTTTATAACTGGAATCAATCTTGGGAGGTTTTTTATCTTTATCTATCACGACTGGTTTAGGTGTTTGTGATGGTAGAGAGAACTTACCTTCTCCTCGTTTTACTGGTTTTCTTTTTTGTCTTTCCCTCAAAAGGACTCTTTCTCTAACTAATTTTGCTTTATCATCTTCAAAAGTTTTCCGTTTATCAGCACGACCAAGTGAATTGTTTTTTGAAATATTAGATAATGATTTTTTATACTCGGAAGTCATGTCTTTTATTTCTTTATTTATTTCCACAATTCTTTCTTTGATTTGATTAGCATTTAATGAATTGATTTCCTCAACTAATTCTTTTTTTTCTTTTGCAAACTTTTCTTTATCTCTTTTTATTTTTTCGTCTCTTTCATCTTTTGTCTGTACGATCTTTACATCCTTGGGTGTATCTTGTACATCTCCTCCCATATTTTTAATTGCCTTCGTATTACCAATCTGTTTTCTAACTGGTATTTTTTGTATATCTGTTTTTGAGGGTTTCTGTGTCTTTCCTAATTGTCTCCTCTTGGGTTTAGGTGTATCAACCACTGGTTTCTTTTTTACAACTGGTTTTACAACTGCTTTTACAACTGGTTTCTTTTTTACATCTGGTTTTCCTTTCTGAAACTTTTTTACTGCTTCTACCTTTGCTTCTCGTAATTCTTTTTTCTTTTTCTTGTCTCGTTCGTCCTTCGCTTCTTGTCGCTTCTGTTTTTGTAACGCAGTGGGTTCAACCTTCTTTGGTACATCCGACATGGATATTTTCCTTGGTAAGTTTTTCATCGCTAAAAATAAAGATTGTTTTTTATGATTGACATTATAACCATTATCATTAATTAATTTAACTATTTGTGGTTGTGTAGCACCAGATGGCACTTTTATCGTATATAACTTGTTATGTGCTTTAATTAATTTACGAAGTTCAGCACTAGTAAGTTGTCCTTTCAATTCCCCAGTTTTGTACGGCATCTTTATTATATATTATAAAATAAATATCTATGTATATATTAAAATTAGGATGCCAAAGAATAACACAATTATTGATAAATCACATAGCAAGAAAGAACTTCTACACATTATTAATTATTTTAACATTACTACTGGATTATCGCAAAAGAATAATAAATATGAAATCGCTACGAACCTATGGGATATTTTATCAAAAACCGACTACATACACATCCCCAAAGATAATAAGTTCCTAATTGAAAATGTACAAGATTTAAGATTGTTTTTAAAAAATCAAAATCCAAAGAAAAAATTAAGTGTTAAAGAAAAAGATAATATAAGTTTTAAGACAAAAAAATTAAATCATTATTGCATTAATAATTTCTGTATTGAAATAAGTTTTTTTGAAGATCTTATTGATGTATATGATACAGCATCATTGATCTCTTCGCATGGTGATTTACCCAGTGTAAGGAAAACAATAAAAGCGTTGATGGATGATCCTAAAAAATTATATGATATTGAACCTAAAATATCACCAGAAATAATGAAGGAAATACATATTAAGAAAAAATTAAAGAAGAGATCAAGTATATATAAATGCGATGTTAAGCATGGACATTTTGTAATTAATTTTGATTGATGCGTATTTCTCCCAAGATTTTTATATATGTTTAAGTATAAATATAATGAGTTCATTACAAAACAATAAACAATTTCTTAAAGATCTTGAATTAGGATTAAAAAGTGAAGATAGTTCCATGCCATACCTCACAGAAATATTTGGTGAATTATGGAATACTGGTACAGATTTAGGTGATAGGTTTAATAAATATGATTTTAGATCAAAGACCTTACCTATTAAAGTTGAATTA
>Ga0209336_10001464_pt1 | contig 11471 bp, 12 predicted proteins | sample LinPmetageLP32_FD_184042 | JGI IMG/M metagenome (GOLD analysis project Ga0209336, IMG submission 184042) | Marine viral communities from the Pacific Ocean - LP-32 (SPAdes) (version 2) | ecosystem: Environmental > Aquatic > Marine > Oceanic | place: Pacific Ocean | collected 2009-08-23 | reverse complement strand
TCGAATATAATATCCCAATCCCCCCAATCGTCACGGTGCGCGTCAAATGTTACGCCGTGTGGATCGCAAAGTTCTTTGAGTTTGTCTAAAGTTTTCATTGTTTTGTTCCTTGTTTGGGTGGGGACTTTTGCCCCCTTATGGTTAATCTTAGATCACAAATTGAGGGTTGCTTTCAAAATATCTTGCATCTGCAAGCGTAGTATCAGGATCAACTTCTATAGCGTCAACTGAATATTTTTCAGTCTGTGGCACAAACCATTCTTGGCAAACTTGGGCATGAATTTTTGTAAGAAAATCTCTATGTTGTTGTGCGTCAAATAGATGCTCATAAACTTCCATTACTTTTGGTTTGTCGGGATCAAGGTTGTTAAGACGCATTTCAGCAGCACCTTGATCGTCAAACTTTTCTAGCTTTTTAAGTACATAAAAGGTTTTCATTTTAGTTCTCCTTGTTCGGATAGCTTCCACTCGCGCAAGATTCCGTTAAATGCCCCAGAAGGTCGCCACGACGTCAACTCGATATAGCTTGCCAAAATGCTGGTTGGCAGATTTTCACGTCTTAAATCTATATGAGCATTTTTAGTGTTTTCAACGTAAAGATTGAATCGCCCAACTGCCAATTCTTTAGCTCCAAACTCTTTATTGCCAATTAAAGTGCTGTCGGCTCCGTAAGATTTTAATTTGTAAATATTCATTATCTGTTTCCTTTGTTTGGGTATTGGGGGGGGCTTTTGCCCCCTCTAGTTATGGTTGATAAAAAATAGGGCCACACGGCGCATGAAAGACTTCTTGAAACTCCAGAAACACTTCTAACGCATTTCTTGTTTCTTTTGTAAGTTCTCTCCCTTCTGTTATTTTTAAAAAATGATCCATTGCTTCGCTAACTTTTTTTTCGCTAATCATATTGTTTTTGCTTTCGTTTGGGTTTGTTTTTTGTTTATATAAAATATATAATATGCGTAAGGCATATTGTCAACGATAAATATTATAAATTTATAATTATTTTTAAAATAAAAAAGAGGCCGAAGCCCCTTAGTTTATTGCTGTAAGATTATCAGGTCTTTTTCGTGGTCGAAGCGAAACGTCAACAGTCTGGTGTTTGCTAAAAAATGTGTGATTGCCAATGGTCATTCTTTTATCAAGACAATCAGACCAATGCGTTTTTATATCTGAACGATGATACCACAACAGGCTTTTATCCGAATATGATCTTGATCCAGTTTCCAGTTTACGCAGTGCCTCTTGGGATACGGTAACAGCATCAGCCCAAGCCACTTCATCCTCTGGTATTTCAGCCCAACCATTTCTTGAAACAAAGCTGAACTGATGGGCATCCTTGACAACGCTACACACGCTGTCAGGAAAGTCTTTATGATCCACACGGTTAATCACTACTTCAGCTACGGCTTTCATGCCCTCAAGCGGCTCTCCACGCGCCTCATGGTACACAGTCAGGGCTAGGCACAACTCAATCAGCATTTAAAAGCCCCTGCTTTACTTCAAACTCATGCAGCTTACTTTGAAAACCGTAGTATTGCGCCTTGAAGTGCCGCATCCTTTCAGCGTGATACTCCATCTCTGTCAGGGCATTTTCTGTGTTAATAACATGGCATTCGCGCTGATAAACAGGATGCCAAAGGTCATTAACTTCATCACCTGACAAATACTCACAACGCGCAGACTTTTTAAACTCAGCCTTTTCGCCATGAGTTAATTCGCGGAACAGTGTTTTATCCTGATTCATTATTTTCTGCCCCATGCATATTTCTGACCGTAGAAATTATCGTAATACTGATTACTTGGTGGCTTGGTATAACCATCGTAGTTATCGCCATCGTAATCGTTCAAGCCCAACTGATCGCCTTGGTAGTTAAACATTTCTGTCCACACTCCCATGCAGGCACTTGAGTAATCCTTGTCTTTGATGCTGTTTTTAAAGTTATCGTAATCCAAAGAATTTATATAATTCTGGATAACGCGAGAAACTTCATTACGCTTGACCCATGCGCGATACGCATAGTCAGAGCCTGTCATGTAAAACTCATCAGCGTCTGGGAATAGTTCGTTGATTGCACCTTTTGCGCGTGATCGTACAAGTAATCTATCACCATTTAGATCATCTTTATCTGCCACGATTGACACAAAACTTTTAGAAGTAAATATCCACATTGTGTTTGGGTTCCTTTTGTTTTATTATTACGTTATGTAATATATGCTAAACGCATAATTATGTCAATAGTGGGATTGGCCCACACGCTGAATGCGGAGCAAACGGCGAAATCTATATAAAATTGCGGAGCGATTTTTTATGGTACTAAAAGCAGAACTAGAAAGTCTTGAAGGACTACCTGATGGCGTTGCGGAATTTTATAAACAGACTGAAAGCGGCTATGAACTTGCTGTTGAGGGAATGGTTCCAAAAACTAAAATCGATGAGTTCAGGACTAATAACTTACAGCTACAAAAAGATAATGCGAAGCTATCGAAAACTATGCAGAACGTCGATCTTGAAGAATACAAAAACCTTAAAGCCCTTCAGCAAGCCCAGAAAGACCAAGAATTGATTGAGGCTGGCAAGGTAGATGAATTAGTGCATCAACGCACTGAACGCCTTCGCGTGGATACTGACGCGCAATTAAAGGCACTTCAAGAGCAAGCAACAGAGGCGACACAACGCGCTACGCAAGCAGAGCTAGAGCGTGACAGCTATCTAATCAATACACGTTTACAACAAGCTGCAACTGCGGCTGGTGTGCGTGATACAGCTATTCCAGACGTTTTAAATCGTGCAAATGCGGTTTGGCGGCTAGACCCAGACACAAAAGATATGATGCCCATGCAAAATGATCAGGTTGTTTATGGGAAAAAAGGAACACCTTTAACAGTGGACGAATGGTACAGTTCTTTAGAAGAACAAGCCCCACATTTATTTAAAACATCATCAGGCGGTGGAGCCTCTGGCGGAGTCGGAGTCGGAAGTCGCAGGGTATCAATGTACGATCAAACAGGCATGAATAATTCCCTTGAGGCAATCGCCCAAGGCAAAATGACTGTTACCGAATAACGTAGTGAGATAAGACGTTGGGTTGGCTTCTTAGAAGCTGACCTTCTCACAAAATAGATGAACGGCGTTCATCACTCTGGCTTCGGAGAGGCCTTCTAACCCTAAATCTTAATCTAAGAGGAACTATCGTTATGGTTAATACTGTCACGAACATCATGCCTAAAATCCTCGCCAGAGGACTATTGGCATTACGCGAACAGGCAGTTATGCCTCGCGTTGTAAATGGCGACTATGCACAACAAGCCGCCCAAAAAGGGGATACTATTGATGTTCCCATTCCTTCCGCAATTAGCGTCAATACCGTTACTCCTAGTAACACGCCACCAACGCCAGCGGATAGTAGCCCAACAAAAGTTCAAATACCACTGAACAATTGGTACGAGGCTAATTTCCACATGACCGATAAAGAATTGGTTGAAGTGGATCGCAATGAACATTTCGTTCCAATGCAAATGTCTGAGGCAGTAAAAGCCCTAGCAAATAAAATTAACACCACTGTCCACAACGAGTACAAAGGTGTTTTTGGTTTTGCTGGCACGGCTGGCGCAACACCTTTTGCTTCTGCGGTTTCAGCCGCTACAGACGCTCGCAAAATCTTAAATCAACAATTATGCCCACGCACTGATCGGCGCATGATCCTTGATTTTGACGCTGAAGCAAGCGCACTCGCATTGGACAGCTTTAACAATGTCAATCAAGTCGGCGGCACAGGGCCAAAGATTGAGGGTGAAATCGGACGTAAGTTTGGTTTTGACATTTATACAGATGATGCAATCGTGACGCACACGGCTGGTGGTTCTGGCACACCACTTGTCAACGGTGCTTTAGCGGCTGGTGATACATCAGTTGTAATTGATGGTATGTCAGGCTCTGGCGGTCTTGTCGTTGGCGATGTTATTACAATGGCTGGCAACACTCAGACTTACGCAGTTATGACCGCACCAGCGGCTTCTGGTGGCGCACAAACCGTTACGGTGGCCCCAGCTATTACTGGCACAATCGCAAACGATGCGGCTATTACAGTAAAAGCAAGCCACGTTGTAAACTTAGGCTTTCATCGTGATGCCTTTGCTCTTGCAATGCGCCCACTCCAAGGTTCTACACAAGGCGATAGCTACGGCAATCAAATTGTAAGCATGACCGACCCAATCACAGGTCTTTCAATGCGCCTTGAAGTTTCACGGCAGCACAAGCAAATCGTTTACAGCCTTGACGCGCTTTGGGGCGTAAAACTGATCCGTCCACAGTTGGCGGTTCGGATTGCTGGATAAGATTAGCAGGGGTGGGGTTAGCTCCCCACCCTTCAATCAAAGGAAAGCAAATGACTATTGAAGTTTGGAAAGGTAGCAATCGCGCAATAATCGAAGAAGCCGATTTAGAGCGTTTCGAAAAAAGCGGTTGGTCAAAGACAAAGAAAACCACAGCAACGAAGCCCAAAAGAGCAAGAAATGTTGATGGAACTTTGAAAGCAGATGACCCTTCAACGCCCCAGAACGAGGCGTGGGAAGGCGGTAAAGCCCCAAAGAAGCCAAAGCGCAAAAAAAGCTGAAGCCCTACTGAGGGGGCTTCTTACAGCGTCTGAGAGATATTTAAATGACAATAACGCTGACTGTGGAAGATGGCACTGGCAAGCATAATGCAAACGCATATGTTTCTGTTGATGATGCCAACACGTTCAACAACCAGCGGCCCTATGCAACTTCATGGTTGGCTGTGGGTCTTGAAGATAAGAAACGTGCAATCATTATGGCGACACGGCTGTTGGATGAACACGTTGATTGGCGCGGTCAAAGTAAAAAATCCCACAACTTGAGTTTGTTGGAAACGCAAAGGCAATCCTTATCTTGGCCTCGCAGCGGTGTGGCAGATTCAGATAATTACTCAATACACCAAGATCATATGCCTAATTGGTTGAAAGATGCCACGGCTGAATTTGCACGATTTCTTGCACAAACAGACAGCACACTTGACCCTTCAACATCTGGGTTTTCAAAAATTGCGCTTGGTTCTTTGCAAGTCGAAATTGATGCAGAAGATCGTGCAGGGGTTATTCCTCGCGGTGTAATACACATGGTCAGTCAGTACGGAACAATTCGCTATCGCGGCTCTGCGAAACTGGTGAGGGTGTAATGGCGGCTGGTACTGCAAATCTAATCTGTGAACAGGGCGCGACCTTTGATACTTCTGTAACTTATGCAGATGAAAACGGTACTGCGGTAAATTTAACAACCTACAACGCAAGAATGGACATTCGTTTTGCTGCAACAAAAGAAGCAGACCTTGTTTTACGGCTTACAAATGCAAACGGCAGGGCAACAATCTCAAACCCTTCTGGTGGGGTTGTTCGGCTTCTAATTGGCTCAACAGATACAGAGGCTTTGGTTGCTGGTGTTTATTTTTACGACCTAGAACTCTTCACGATTGACAGTACAAATCCACCTCGCGTGGTGCGGCTTATCAAGGGTAAATTTACAGTCAATGCGGAGATCACAGGATGAGTTCAGTAACCATAGATCAGGGCATAGCAAGCGTTATTGCTGTTGGAACTGTTGGCCCACAGGGGCCACAAGGCCCAGCAGGGGCTGACTCAACGGTGGCAGGGCCACAAGGCCCAGCAGGGCAAGATGGGGCTTCTATGCCTTCGATTAGCGGTGTCACAAACGGTGCTTTAGTTAGCTTTGATGCATCTTCTGGAAACTTTGTAACGGTTACGACCTTAGACGGTGGGTCTTTTTAAATTTAAATAAAGGGGCAATCAATGCCAGCCATTAAACCAAAGACAAGTTCCACCGCTGGTGTTGCCCCACCAGCTTCAGCTTTAGTTGTCGGTGAAATTGCGGTTAATACAGCCGATAGTCTTTTATTTACTAAACACACTGATAATTCAGTTAAAACTATTGGCGCAAAGCCAACAGATGCTGAAACAAAAACCGCATACGAAAATAATTCAAATACAAATGCATTTACGGATGCCGAAAAATCTAAATTAGCTGGTGTTGAAGCTAGTGCAACAGCGGATCAAACAGATGCAGAGATATTAGCGGCTGTTAAAAACGGTGATGGTACTGGCTCTGGGCTGGACGCTGACAAGCTAGACGGTCAAGAGGGCGCGTACTATACCACTTATGCTGATAACGCAGTGAGTGCGCTTGTAGATAGCTCTCCCACTGCATTGAATACATTAAATGAGTTAGCTGCGGCTCTTGGCGATGATGCCAGCTTTTCAACAACTGTAACAAACTCAATAGCTACTAAATTACCGCTGGCTGGCGGCACAATGACAGGCAATATTGTTCTGTCTGGGAGTGCGTCAATTGATGGCAGAAACTTATCAGTAGACGGTACAAAGTTAGATGGCATTGAAACAGGGGCTACGGCTGACCAAGCAGCGGATGAAATAAAAACGCTGTACGAACAAAACAGCGACACAAACGCTTTTACAGATGCAGAAAAAACGAAACTAAACGGTATTACGGCTGGGGCTACTCCAACAAATACTACAAATGTAGTTGCGGCATTAACCGCTGGATCGAACATAACAATAAACTCAGATGGGACAATTAGTTCATCAGGCGGCGGTGCTGGCGGCGGCGATGTAAACCAAAATGCTTTTTCAAACTTTGCGGTTTCTGGTCAAACAAGTATCGCAGCGGATCAGACAACAGATATTGTAAATTTAGTGGGTGGTGCAAATGTCACCATTACGACTAATGCTGTAACAGATACCATTACGTTTACTTCTCAAGATACGACTTACAATGTGGGTGATGGGGGCTTAACTCAAAAGAATTTTACGACAGCCCTCAATACAAAACTAATCAATATCGAAGCAGGGGCGACAGCGGATCAAACAGCCTCTGAAATCGAAGCGATTGTAAACCATGATAATTTGCACGGTTTTTTTGCTAATGAGCATATAGATTGGACCGCGGCAAGTGCTGGCACAATCAACCCTTCGAACTATGTTGATAATGATACAACCTATTCAGTTGGTGACGGTGGGCTAACCCAAAACAATTTCACCAATACGCTTAAAACTAAATTGGACAACATCGAAGCGAATGCAACGATTGACCAAACCCCAGCGGAACTTTTAACCGCAATTAAAACAGTTCATGGCGCAACGTCTGGGCTTGACGCTGATAAGCTGGATGGGTTTGAGGGCAGCTACTACACGGCTTATGCTGACAACGCTGTGACAGCCCTTGTAGACAGCGCACCAGCCACATTAAACACATTGAATGAACTTGCCGCAGCCCTTGGCGATGATGCAAATTTTTCAACAACATTAACAACTAATCTGGGTTCTAAATTATCACTGACAGGCGGTACGGTCACTGGCGATATACTCATGTCTGGAACCAGTACGGTTGATGGGCGAGACTTATCAGTTGATGGTGCAAAATTAGATTTAATAGAAGCAAACGCAGCGGCTGACCAAACTGCGGCTGAAATCGAAGCGATTGTAAGTCACGACAATTTGCAGGGCGTAAATGCCAACCAACATATTGATTGGACAAGCGCAGACGCTGGAACGATCCACGCCACAAATTATATAAATACGACTTATACTGTGCAAGATGGTCAATTAAGCCAAAATAACTTTACCAATGCGCTAAAAACAAAATTAGATGGCATCGAAGCAAGTGCGGATGTAGTTAGTACGTCAAGCGTTGTGGGAGTGCTTACGGCTGGAACAAACGTCACAATTGCTGCGGATGGGACAATTAGTTCATCAGGTGGTGGGGGTGGCAGTGGTGAAACAAACCAGAATGCTTTCAGTAATTTTGGAGTTTCGGGTCAAACAACTGTTGCAGCGGATACGGCTACAGACACAGTAAATTTCGCGGCTGGTTCGAATATTACAATCACAACAAATGCAACTACTGATACCATTACAATTGCGGCTACTGATACAAATACAACTTATTCAGTTCAAGACGGTGAACTTAGCCAGAACAATTTCACAACAGCTTTAAAATCTAAATTAAACGGAATTGAGGCAGCGGCTACGGCTGACCAGACTGCAAGTGAAATAGAAGCCATTGTTTCGCACGATAATCTGCAAGGGTTCGTTGCAGCGGAGCATATCGATTGGTCAACCAGCCAATCAAGCAACATTCATGCGTCTAATTATACGGATACGACATATAATGTTGGAGATGGGGGTTTAACCCAAAACAATTTTACAACAACGCTCAAAACCAAGTTGGATTCAATTGAGGCAAATGCGACCTCAGATCAAACGGCATCTGAAATTGAAGGTATTGTTAATCACGACAACTTGCAGGGGTTTGTTTCTAACGAACACATAGATTGGACTGTAAGCGGTGCTGGTGTAATTCATGCGTCTAATTATACAGATACCGACACAACTTACACAGTGGGCGATGCTGGCTTAACAGAAAAAAACTTTACCACAGCTTTAAATACTAAATTAGCTGGTATTGAGACAGGCGCAACAGCGGATCAAACAGACGCAGAAATAAAAACTGCTTATGAAAATAATTCAAATACTAACGTCTTTACTGATACTGAAAAATCAAAACTCACAGGCATTGAAGCAAGTGCGACAGCGGATCAAACCGCAGCGGAAATTGAAGCGATTGTTGCGCACGATAACTTGCAAGGAATTGTAGCAAATCAGCACATCGATTGGACAGCTTCTAGTGCTGGAACTATTCACGCTTCGAACTACACAAACACAACCTATAATGTTGGCGATGCAGGGCTTACTGAGAAGAATTTCACAACCGCTTTAAACACTAAACTTGCTGGCATAGAAGCAAGCGCAGATATAACAGATACAACAAATGTTGTGGCGGCACTTACGGCTGGATCAAATATAACGATTGCATCTGATGGTACAATTTCATCTAGCGGCGGCGGCGGCGGCGGCGGTAGTCAAAACGTATTTTCATCATTAGCGGTTTCGGGCCAAACTAACATAACGGCTGACAGCACCACAGACACGCTTACACTGGCGGCTGGCTCTAATGTAACGATAACAACGAATGCAAGCACTGACACGGTTACTGTGGCGGCGACAGACACAACCTACAGCGTAGGCGATGGCGGTCTAACCCAGAAAAACTTTACAACGGCACTGAACACAAAATTAACTGGCATCGAAACAGCGGCTGATGTGACAGATACGGTGAATGTTGTTGCAGCCTTAACCGCAGGGGCGAATGTCACGATTGCGGCTGATGGTACGATTGCAGCAACGGATACAGATACAACTTATGTTGCGGCGACTACTTCAGCGGCTGGTCTTATGTCGGCGGCTGACAAAACGAAGTTGGATGGTGTCGAAACGGCGGCTGATGTTACGGATACAGCAAATGTTGTGGCGGCTCTTAGCGCAGGGTCAAACATAGCGATTGCCGCAAACGGCACAATATCTGCAACAGATACTGATACGACATATTCAGTTGGTGATGGGGGTCTGACCCAAAAGAATTTCACAACTGCATTAAATACTAAATTAACAGGCATTGAGGCGAGTGCGACAGCGGATCAAACGGCGGCTGAAATACTTACCGCAATTAAAACGGTTGATGGCGCGGCCTCTGGTTTAGATGCTGACAAATTAGATGGGCAAGAGGGAAGTTATTATACGGCTTACGCAGATACAGCGGTTAGCAATCTTGTCGATAGTTCGCCAGCGGCACTCAACACTCTTAATGAATTAGCATCAGCCCTTGGCGATGATGCCAACTTTAGCACAACAGTCACCAATTCGATTGCAACAAAATTGGCTTTAGCTGGCGGCACGATGACAGGCAACATTGTTATGTCTGCAACCGAAACTGTTGATGGGCGCGATGTATCAGTAGACGGTACAAAACTTGACGGTATAGAGGCTGGCGCACAAGTTACAAATACAACTCGCGTTGTTGCAGCATTAACGGCTGGCACAAACGTAAACATTGCGGCAGATGGTACTATCTCAAGCACCTATGCCGCACCAACATCTACAGCCACGCCATCAGTAAATGGACTAATGTCGGCGGCTGACAAAACTAAATTAAATGCAATTGAAACAGGCGCAACGGCTGACCAAACAGCAAGCGAAATTGAAGGCATTGTAAGCCACGATAATTTAATTGGGTTTGTTGCAAATGAACATATTGATTGGTCGGCATCTGCGGCTGGTACAATCCATTCGACTAATTACACTGATACGACATATTCAGTTGGTGATGGTGGGCTTACTCAGAAAAACTTTACAACGGCATTAAACACAAAGTTGGCTGGCATCGAAGCGGCTGCAACCGCAGATCAAACAGCAAGCGAAATTGAAGCTATCGTAAACCACGATAATTTGCAGGGCTTTGTAGCAGCGGAACACATTGATTGGTCAACAAGTCAGTCAAGCAATATACACTCAGGCAACTACACCAATACAACTTATAGCGTCCAAGATGGCGAGTTAAGCCAGAAGAATTTCACAACCACGCTCAAGACAAAACTAGATGGTATCGAAGCCGCAGCGGATATTACAGACACAGCAAACGTAGTCTCTGCATTAACCGCTGGCACAAATGTAAATATTACGGCTGGCGGTGTCATATCAAGTACCTATGCCGCGCCAACATCCACTGCTACGAGTTCAGCCAATGGTCTTATGTCTACAACTGACAAGGTTAAACTGGATGCAATTGAGGCCAGCGCAACCGCAGATCAGACCGATGCAGAGATAAAAACTGGATACGAAAATAATTCAAATACTAACGCTTTTACGGATTCGGAAAAAACAAAGCTATCTGGCATTGAGGCCAGCGCAACGGCAGATCAGACTGCAAGCGAAATTGAGGCCATTGTTAATCACGACAACTTACAAGGCTTCGTGGCGGCTGAACACATAGATTGGTCTACCAGCCAATCCAGTAATATACACTCAGGCAATTACACAGATACAACTTATTCGGTTCAAGATGGCGAACTTAGTCAAAAGAATTTCACAACAACTCTTAAAACTAAATTGGACGGTATTGAAGCGGCTGCGGATGTAACGGATAGCGCAAATGTCGTGGCGGCACTTACGGCTGGAACAGGCATTTCTATTGCAGCAAACGGTACTATCGCAAGTACAGCCACTGGCACAAGCTATCAGGAAGTCACAATTACGGTTGCAAATGGCAATCTGGCAATTGACGGAACTGAAAATCAAACGCTTACATTAATTCCTTCAGTAACTTATCGGCTTAACAATTCAGATAACTCAAACAGCAATCATCCTATTTTATTATCAACGAGCGCGGATGGCACAACTTACACTCTTGGGGTCACTACGGTTGGAACGGCTGGTCAATCGGGCGCATATGTTCAAGTAAAATTAGAGCAAGATGCACCCACCTTGTTCTACAAGTGCGGCAATCATAGCGGAATGGGCGGCTCAGTC
>Ga0209336_10001461_pt1 | contig 11477 bp, 17 predicted proteins | sample LinPmetageLP32_FD_184042 | JGI IMG/M metagenome (GOLD analysis project Ga0209336, IMG submission 184042) | Marine viral communities from the Pacific Ocean - LP-32 (SPAdes) (version 2) | ecosystem: Environmental > Aquatic > Marine > Oceanic | place: Pacific Ocean | collected 2009-08-23 | reverse complement strand
CGGTAAGATCTCGATTAATGGGTGGTAGTAAAAATACTAGAAGAGAGTTAGCAGATCTCCTTTTAGACCCAGTTGGCCTCAACCCGCCAGAGGTTGGTCCTGCTAACTTATCCCCAAGGATGAGACAGCTCAACGACAATCTGCTGAAGCGAAATCAACAAGCCCAGCAGCTTACTGGACTATTAAACAGTAGGGGGGCTGCAATGACTGCTGGAACTGCTGGACTACTGGGCGCGATAAACAGCAGGGACCAATCCAGATAAAGCAAAATCCTGAAAGCCGTGCCCCTTTTTGTGCCCCTTTCACAGTGTATCTGGATGATTCTTAATGATGCCTTTATGATCCGATTGTAATAAAAAGCTATTAAACTCAACAGCTTGCAAACAGATCATAAAAGCATCAAAAGCCCTCAAATACCTCTAAACGAGAGTTCGAATCTCTCCTCCTCCGCCACTAAATTCCTTTATAATTCAATAACTTAACTAATTTCAGCGCCCCAAAATCGGGTTTTGTGCCCCTTTTGTGCCCCTTTCAGTATACATTTTTCTCTCTAAAAGAGAATTATCCAGCCCAGAATACTCTTCGATCCACTCCGCATAAGTCGCTAAAAATACTTGCACAGAATTGCCTAATTGCTCCGCTCCCTTCGCTGGAGGAACACCGTTAGTTAGCAGCTCAGCCGCCCTTGTATGCCGACAAGTGTAAGGCGTTCGATTTGACGCTTTGCCATAAGGTATTTTTAACTCGGCGTGAATTCTTGCCCACTCCTCATTAAAAAACGTAGGCTTTAACAGGTTATTATTTTGCGTGTTCGGGAATATCCAATTCTTACCAAATCGAGTAGGGGCGTTGATTAGTTCGCTTCTTGCCCAGGTTGGTACAAATACCCGGCGAGATCTGCCTGTCTTGGTTGTTTCTTTAATTTCGTAATTAGACAGACAACGTTGGATGGTCAAATTTTCGCCATCAAAATCACTCCACTTTAACGCAATTAGCTCTTGCGGCCTTAATCCGCAGGAGATCGCTATCGTGAAGTAAAGCCTGATATTAAACCCACCTCGACCATTACGATCACAGGCTGCGAGCAGGGCATCTACTTCTTCAGGTAGATACCGACTTCTTTTCGTTCGCTCATTCGCCATTCTCGATTTGCCGCCCCACAGGCCAGCAACTGGATTATCGAGCTTCATTGTCCTAAAAACATTACTCAAAGACTGACAGTAATTCTTTTTAGTTTTTGTTGAGTAAACCTTCCCAACGTCCTCTAAATCGACAAAGTATTCTAAGACATCTTCATCAGAGATATCGCACATCAGCCAATTACCGAAATGAGGGAGCCAGTGTGATTTTAGATGCTTATCGTAGTCGGCTAATGAAGCACCATCTAACTTGCTAGTGTAGATCTTTCTATACCTTTCAGCAGCGTCAGAAAACTTAATCAGGCTTTTGTCTTCCTTAACCTTAGATTTAGTTGATTTGGTTCTCACTGGCTCATCTAATAGCAATTTTGCTAGATAGGTATCTCTAATCTTTTTAACTCGAATAAGATCAGATTTACGAGAAACATCAGAATCCGCAATCACCTCATTTACGACAAGTTTATTATTTCGCTTTATTTTTATCCTGAACTTGCCGTTGTGTTCAACGATATTTGGTTCTCCGTCCCAAATTCTCGTAGCCATTTGTTAACCTCCCGCGAGTTAATAAAAGTCTGCTTTCCTACGATTTTGTAGTGCGTTCCTTTAGTCCAATGACGAGACATCCAGTTCTTCACTACGTTGTCAGTTATGCCCATCTCTTCAGCGTATCGTTTCCGATGGATGAATTCTGAAGTCATATCGCCTCCTAAAATGAAAGGTCATCGTCGAAATTGAAGTCTGTTTTGGGCGCTGGAATGCTGACAGGCTCTTTAGGTTTTTTCTGTCTCCCAATGTTTCCGCTTAAAAAATTACCATTCTCGCCACTACGTTTTTTGGCGTTCAGCCAAAACCAATTTCCGTCTATATTGATTGAGCCACTAAAATCGGCATGCCAATCTTCTTTTTTGTCTTTTACAGGACTTAATGTGAACGTGCCTTCCTCAGTAAATTCTTTTTGCACTTTTCGCTCTCCTTCTGGTTACTTTAATATTCACTTCATTTAAAAACTTACTGGCCTCTTCGAGCATTTGATCTATCCGCTCCTCATCTCTTGGGAAGGGGATAACAATACATTTAAAGGCCTCTTCGACCCGAGAGTCGTATTGGACAAAGTCCATTGCTTCAGCCCCAGTACAGGCCATCTGGCACAACATCTGCCATTGATAACCCGAATCGATTCGCTCTAGCCATATAGGCTCAGTCACCGGGACTTCATCAATCAGTAAATCTATTAGCGCATCCTGCTTATCCGAGAATGGGCATTTGATCTCTATGAGTTTGTTTTCTAGGATCAGCTTGCCATCTGGACTTGCCGCCATTCCTTCCAACGTTGGGTGGTCAATCAGCCCGAGCTCTTCGCATAGATCGCCTGTCTTCAGCTCGTAGGCCTGTCGCGCTACTGGCTCCCATTTCGTGCCCCAATCCATCGCCTTCTGGGCAAAGTGCATGCCTCCTGGCTCTTCTCGAACACCTAGCCGCTGATTCACGAGCTCGCTTAACAGGTCATCTCTCGCCTTAAGATATGCTCCTCGCTTACCAGGCATAATCTCTCCGACTCTCGATGCGGTGAGTTTTCCCCTGCGGGCTAAAAACCAAGCCTCACTCAACTGCTGCATTGGGTTCTGCTTCTGGTAGTTGATCTATTAGGTAGGAGTAAGTTGCCTTGTAACGAGCCAAGTAAACCTGATCGAGCGCCTCATATTTCGGCTTGCACTGCTTATGCAGTTTTGCAAATTCTGTTTTATCTGATGCCCCCTCTATTTTTCTTACTATGCTTGCCAGTAATAACTCCATCTCAGGTATTGGCTCTGGCGCTTTTTCGACAACCACATCGCCAGGTCCGGTCATGCCGTCCGTGTCGTCCATGTCCTTGTCGAATGTCAAATTAAGCAGGAGCTGGAGGTTGTATCTGCGCCAGTAGGTACTTTTTTTTCCGTACTCTTGATCGCTAGAAGGTCGCTCCATCACGGAGGAACCATGTGTCGCGATGGACTCACCACTTTCTACATGGGTGATAGTTGTCGTAACAACATAAACAACAGCATCGCCACGATACTCGCTCGCTGATTGATGCGAACAGACTAATCCGTGGTTATTTAAACCAGGCTTAATCGCCTTAACCAGCGCTTTCAGGGAGGCATAGCTCCATTGCTTGGTGTCGCTATCCATAGCAATCGGGCCTACCTCATTGGATATCGCCATCAGAGCGACGTTTAACTCTTCTTTAGGTGCTCTCATTATCACTCCTGTTTGTTTTGTATAGTGAGTATATGTTTTGTACAGCTCGAAAGCCAAAAAAAACAGGGGTCATCCCTGAATTTGATGTCCTAACACGCAGCCGATAATTTCTTCTTCGCCAGTTATCTTAAACACTGGGTCGGGAAAGGTTTCGTTGACCAACGTTGCAACGTTATCTCCCAGATATTTTGCGAAGGTCAGGCTACCGTCTCGCAGAAGGCAGAACATTTTGCCCGGCTTCGGTTGTACTTCGAAATCGACAAAGGCAATTGCGCCCGACGGCAGAGTAGGGTTGTTAGCCTCGGACAAAACTTCTAACGCATAAGTCTGTTTACTGTGCGGCCCATGCCAGAACACCTTGTTCGACGCGCCGCTTGCTGTTCGGATGATGTCTTGGATCGTCATGTCATCTTCCCCGACAAGCCAGTTCACATCAGCAGCGTCTGGGCTATCCCCGCTACTACCTCGAACCTGGCTTGATACTTTTTCGGCCTCCTCTTTAAGCCGATGACTGAAATCGCTTAGTTGAATTTCCAGAAGTTCGCAGAATTGTATCCCGCGCTTAAGATTAATCTCATTAATACCATTGAGCATGTGGCTTACAGAACTTATCGCGCCGGGCTTGAAGCCCATAAAGTCAGCAGCTTTGGCGTAGGTCAGGTTAAGAGAACCTGCCTTTGCAACCCATAGGGCTTTTAATCTTGTGCTTTCTTCATTCTTAAGCATTTATAGACTCGGCTTTTTGAAGTATCATAAGGGATCAAAAACCAGATACTACCGCAGAGACTATCGTATGTACAGTCAGTATATAAGTATTACACCAGGCTTTCCGGGGTACTCCAATACATATTGTATGGCTGGATATTCAACTTGCCCGAAAACTTGAGTCGCCTCAATACCAAAAAGGGTAGCAAATCTCATTTTTTTATATTAATTTTTTAAAATACTGCCAGATTGGAAGCCACGAATTAGCCAATAAAGCGAAAAAAGCAAATCGAGGCTTAACTGCAAAATGAACAATCTAAAACAAATCTTTGATAGTTTTCAGAAAAAAACAAAGAAAAGCATCACTCAAACGTCGAAGGATATCGGCTGGTCGGAAAGTGCGCTTGGTTTGTACCTCACTGGGGCAAGAACGATTCCTCGCGGTGAAGTTGTAACGGCTGCAAATTTTTTCGGTGTTGATGCTCGGCTTATTGACCCTGATTTCGTTTTTGCAGACCACGTTACATTGCCAGTTATCGGCACTCTCTCTGGCAACAAACCAGAAAACGAGATCATAAGATTTCATACGCCTTTCAACGAGTTAGGTGTTTGGCACATTGATTGCAAAATAAAAATTGAGGCAGGACCAGACTGCGATATGAGCGAGTTTCTTGATGGGGGTTTTTTGCCCATTGGGTCATTTGTCGTTATCCGACAACCAGACAGCTTTTGGTCTAAGGACGAGCGCTGGCCGATGGCAAGAAACCGAACCTGGCTGCTGACAAATGGGGAGAAGCGGAAAGTCGTTAAAAACAAAAGCAAACCTCACATAAAAAACTATGACCTTATCGGCTATGCCGTCAGAATTTTTTACGGATAACTTAAAAACCTTTGACAGCAAGATCATACAAATTGTATGGTCTCGCTATGAAAGTAGTAAAAGTATTTAGAAAAAACGCAAGAATTGAATTAGAGCGTCAAGGAAAATCGCAAGCTGACGTTGCCCGAGACACTGGCTTAACTATTAAGCAGGTTTATTCTCTGTTCAATCCCTCGCTCACAAATCGTTTAGATTTCAGTTATGCAATGCGACTAGCTGAATACCTTGGCGTTTCTATCTATACCTTAATCGGCGCGGAATCGTCGAGAGCTGAAAAAGAGCAGAAATTTAAAAGAGTTATCTACAAACAAAAAGCAGCATTAGAAAAACTGCACTCGGATCACGAACAATTAATGCGCAAATTTGATGCTGAATTAAAAGAGTTCTAATTTTGTTGGACTCAAATCTATACTTTTTGTACACTCACCTGTACTTAAAATATGGAGTGCCTATGTACCCGACAACTTATCAGCGTCCAATACCGCTAAAAGAATGGATTAGCTCTAAGGGGCTGACCTATCGAGCAGCGGCTGAACACTTTGGGTTTCAGCCTGTCGCCATTCAAAAAATGATCTCTGGCACAAGGGACGTTGGGGTCTGGACAGATGATCAGCTCGTCGAGACTAAGAAGATCCAAGCAAAAGCGGTCCATGCATGTGGGGCGATGTACGGATATCCAAAACCTCAAGAAGTGATCGTCGCGATTAAGTTAGAGCCCAGAGGCAAGATGATCGATGAATGACGCAGAAGCATTGTCGCAGTTCTACAATGCCAGGCGATTGGGTAAAGGCAAGTACACAGCCGTTTGCCCGGTCTGCGATTCTACGTCACAAACCCTATACCTTACTGATGGTCGCAAATGCACCCTCGTATACTGCCATTCTGGCTGTACTAAAGAGCAAGTCTTAGAGGCGGTAGGGTTAAAGGTCTCTGACCTATTTGCTAACGATATGCCGTACAAACGGCCTCCTTATGACCCCAGGAACGATCTGGCGAACATGGTGATCATTCGAGCGGGAATCATTAACGACAGATTAGATGGCAAGGAATGCTCAGACAGCGACAAGATTTGGATTAAAGACATTGTTCAAAGATTAAAGAGTAACGACTGCTGGGGTCTCGTACATGACCTTTAAGCTCGTGTTAGAACAACGAGATGCAGTTGCGGTTGCTCTCTACACTTACTTCGGAATGCTTCCTGACGGTCAAGCAGCGACAGCGGTAGAGATGCGTGAATTTTTCAGCTTGGGTAAGACCAGGTTTGTTCGTGCAAAAAATATATTACTGAAACTTGGCATGATCGATGAGGTTCAGAAATATGATAGTCACGGACGTTTTAGCGGCACAGTTTATGTGGTCAAAACCGCTAGTGCGAAAACGACACAGCGAGAGGCCGAAAACAGCACTCCGGTAGAGTTGGCACACTACATGCAAAGATTTAAAGTAAATAGATCTAACGATGATCTGATTAACGATGAACTGATTAACGATGCGGTAGAGTTGGCACACTCTATGCAAAGATCTACAGTAAATAGATCTAACGATGATCTGATTAACGATGATCTGATTAACGATAATCTATCTAAGGATAATCTAAAAGATATGTCGACCCGCAGTGTCGAAAACAAACTCACGACGCTGTATCCAGACAACTTTAATTTTTTCTGGGCAATCTTCACCCCAACGTTGGGAAGTAAGGGTAGCAAGTCCGAAGCCTACCGCGAGTGGCAGAAACTCAAATTTTCAGATTCAGACGTTGCCGCTCTCCTCAGAATTTCCCAATCAGAATACCGTCGCAAACTCGCGCTCCGATCAACTGATCAATTTGATCCGAACTTCCCCCACGTTTGCCGAATCCTCAAGCGCCGCCTGTGGGAGACCTGGGCAGAAGAGGCCTCGCCTCCAACGTCCAAAAGAGAAATTATGATATGAACATCGACAGAATCTCAGTCTCAGATTTTTCTCAGGAACATTTAAATTCTGTACTCGCCGAAAAAACGCAGCACCGGGTCAACTGGTTAGATCGGCACAAAGAAACCATCTTAGCCGACACTAGCGAAAGCGTTGCGCTTCAAGGCATTCAGACACCCTGGTCTAAGCTGCAAGATAAAGTGGTGCTCCAGTTCGGCTGCATATCTACCTGGATCGGCATCGACGGTCATAAGAAATCCTCAGTGCTCAATCAGATAGTGGCCTTTGCGGCGAAAGATCATGTTGTAGGTCTATGTTCGCTAGAGATGGATGTGCGATCTATCGGCGAGCTCCTGTGTAAGCAATCACTAGGCGCGACAGACCCAACTAATGAGCTGAAGGCCCAGTATCTCGATTGGAGTGCAAATCGGATATTGGTTTATGACCACGTTGGAACGGTTAAGGCGCTAGAGGTTTACGCTTTAATCTTAAAAATGGTCAGGGATTACGGCGCACGATTCATCGTCATCGACTGCCTTCAAATGGTAGAGGGGGTCTGCGGCGATAATGAAAAAGAGCGCGGGTTCTACGCAATGCTCGTCTCTCTGGCAAAAGGCTTTAACGTCCACCTCGCTGTCGTACATCACGCCAGGAAGCCCGAGAAGGGCGGTGACGAATATGTGCCTACAAGGTTTGATGCGCTCGGTAGCGGCGCTATTTCGCAGCTCTCAAGCATTCTTGCCATCGTCTGGTCTGACAAGAAGAAACAACGCCTCCAGGAGCTCCAAAAAATCGGTGAGTATATTTCAGAGGAAGACCTAGTGCACTTGAGCAAGCCAGATACTAAATTGGTCATCGCTAAGAACAGGCACATCCCCTGGGAGAACACTGTCGGTCTGTGGCAGCACCCAAGTCGGCAATTTGTAGGCGGGCCTAACCTCCAACGTATTCATTTTGAGATGTCCGAAAGATAAGGGCTGTAGAGCAGCCAAAGAAAAAAGACTAGCAGCTGCTACACATTTTAACAGCACCTGCGACTACAAAAGTTCCGCGGAACTCTTATAAAGTTCCGCGGAAACATCTTATCTATAGGGTTTTCATAGGGTCTTCATAGGGTATCTATAGGTTATCGAAAGGGTGTGCATACGGTATGGACGGCGAACATTTCAGAATAAGTCGCATGGATCAGTTGAAACACCTCAACGATCTAATTCAAGAAAGCCTGACACAGAGCGGCGAGCTCATAATCACCATCTTCGATGCCAGGAGGCGCTCTGGGCAACAAAACATGCTTCAGCATGCAATGTACCGGGAGATCGGCAAACAGCTCTACGGCGGCGATATGGAGCATGCCAAGGCAGAGTGCAAGCTGACAATCGGAGTGCCCTTACTGCGAGCCAGTAACGAAAAGTTCAAAGAGCTGTATGACAAGAATTTTAAAGCAGGGCTCTCTTTTGAAAGGAAGCTCGAGCTCATGGCAATCGTCGACATCAGCAGTCTTTTGTCCATAAGCCAGGCTAACGAATACATAGGGCAGATATATGACCGATACGCCGAAAAATTCTCCTGGTCCGACTTCATCTCGCGCAGTCAAAAGGCGCTCGCCGAAAAAGAAAAAGAAAAGAGGGGTTGAGGGATATACCTACTCGCGCTTGGTCGACGAGATTGCTAAAAAAATGCAGCGAATGGTCAGGCTCAAAGCTGCGGATGAAGACGGAATGGTCACCTGTGTACCTTCAGGAGCCCGAGTTCATTGGAAAGAAGCCCAGGGAGGGCACTTCATCTCGCGTAAGCATCAGCGCACAAAAATCCTCGAGGAGAACATCCACCCTCAAACCGCGCATGAAAACCTGTGGTTGATGAAAGACAGTTTGCACATATTAAATTATAGACGCTGGATGGTTGACTTTTACGGTCCAGATTACGTTCAGTGGCTCGAAGCGGAGGCCAGGAAGCCGCTAGATACTCCACGAGCGGATCTGATCGTGATGTATTGGGAAATTGTGAATCGTAATAAAGAGCTCGAGAAAAACCTCGAAGGAATTCAGGCGACCGATGAGCAAGATTATTAATAAAGAATACATCGATGATCTTATAAACATCTGGCTCGATCAGGCGCAATCTATTGAGCAGGGCTGGCCCTCTAGTTCGACACTGTCGCGATTTGCGGAATACAGGGGGAGCTTCCAGGCTTCCAAGATTGTTTCCGGGTTGGAGATCTATGTCGACAGGCAACATAAGCGAGACGCAAGGTTTGCAGATATTGACGTAGCTTTAGGCGAGCTCGAGGAAAAAAAAGCACTCACAATAATTAGCAAACGCTTATACCAGGGGCTGAACGAAGCAAACAAAGCGTACACAAATTCGGACCGGGCCAAGATCGTAGGCCTCGGATTACGCCAGTACGAAAACAACCTAGCGGCTGCCTACAGGGACATAGAAAAGACGCTAACACTGCTAAAAAAACGCGATCAATACACTACATATCCTCAGTGAAACACGCTACCATTTTGATATTGTGGGTTTGTGCCGGTCTTGTTATCTACTCCCTGAGATCGTCAAGACATCCCGACGGTGCAGCTCACAACCTATTTAGAGATCCCCAAATGATACGAGAACTCCTCAAGCGCCAGGAAGGTTTGCGGCTGCATCCTTATCGCGACAACGGCAACCTATCAATTGGGTTCGGTCGTAACCTTACCTCTCTCGGAATCACCGAGGCAGAAGCTGAAATGCTCCTCGACGCTGATATTGAGCGCGTAGAAAAAGAGATGAGCACTTACGATTATTTCAGCGATTTGTCGGTTGAGCGTAAGGCGGCGATGATGTCTCTTGGTTATAACTTGGGGGCAACCAGATATGCGCTATTCATCAATCATCATTCAGCTATGGCAAAGGGTGATTTTGAGGAAGCGGCAGTAAACATCTACCCCGATTCCTTATACGCCAAGCAAGTTCCCTCACGCGCTAAAGAACTCGCAGAAATAATTCGCACTGGCGACATGCCAGAGTAGGTCCATCATGGCAGAACGCTATAATCCATTTATGACGTTGGAGGCCAAACGCCGCATGGCGCAAATCCCTCCTGAGTTCCTGGCACAGCTTACGCCGTCGCAGCGAGAACAATTTTTAGCTGCTAACTCTCTCCAACGTTTTGATGGAACAGTCGCTCCTCGCGCTCAACAAATGAGGCAACGAGTACCGTCTTTAACAGACCGCATGAGAATGGGCGCGGTAGATGCTTTCGGTGCTAACACAACAAACTCTCGAGCATTTGATTCACTAGTTGATCTTAGTCCGTTAGCGGCAGTCGATATGCTCAGTGATGCAAAAATGCAATACGACGCCGGGAATTATTTAAGTTCTGCTGGCAATACAGTACTAGCAGCGGCCTCTGTTCCATTTGGTGGTGGTAAAACTCTGCCGATAATCCAAAAAACGAGTAAAGATTTATATGAATTTTCTCAGCAGCCGAGTAAAAAATTAAAGAGCTTGTCAAAAGACCATGAAGCTAGAGTGTTGCGTGCGGAAATAACAAAAAAAAGGGATGAGCGTGCAAAAAATCGATATCCTGACAACCCAGGGGCTTATTTTGGAAGTGACGTTAATTGGAGACTTAAAAGGTTAAAAGAGCAAAATGCAATCAAAGCGCGCCAGGATGCTGTTGATTCCTCACCCAACGCTAAATACTGGAACAAAACAGATTCGGAAAAAATAAAAAACGAATATCGACATGGGCTATTTGATGGATCACCTGGCTTTTATCGAAAAAAAGCTAATTTAAAGGGATTAGTGAAAGGTTTGAAAAACGACGGATGGAGTGTCTCTCATACAAGTAAACACGACGGATTAGTGTCTAGTTATTATTTAGATAAAGAGGGCCGAAGTATTAGGATTTCTGATCACGAATTACCAAATACCGAGCAAAGACAGTTTAATAGGTCGCAAGGCTTCGGACAAAATTGGAATAAACAAGTTATTGTTGACAGCAAAACATCAATTGAAGACATTTTAGATTCTATTCGCATGGATCAATAAAAGTTTCTTCAGCGTGCAATCGCGCTATTTTTGCTAAACAAACGACACTTTCTCGCACAACCTTTTCTGGTTCACAGAATTGTCCAGAAGAACACATTCCAAGCCAGTAGGGTGTATCTGAAGTGATTTTATTTAAAAAATCCTTTAAGTTATCTTTTTCCATGTATTTTAAATAGATCAAGTCAGCTATTTTGTCTTCATTTATTCTTGCTACAGCCCAACCACACCCGCTATAAAATTTCATTTCGGTAGGGTCAAGAGTGACAAAAGCGCAGGACTCTTCTTCAAATCTTTCTTTAAATGTCATAACAACGAGCTCCTCACTTAGGTCGTAAGGTATAAATTACGAATGGACAAGATTACTCAGGAATCGCTCAACAAGCAAAAGATTGCAGAGCTCGAGAAACAAATCCGAATGTATCTGTTAACAGGGAAGAGGGTCAGGCCAGGTGTGACCAACACTTCTTCCAACGTTAAATCAAATCCCTGATGTCTTGTCGAAAAGCAATACGCTTCTCGCCTAGATCAATGATGGTGATAGGGTTTCTCATTTCGCCTCTTTTTGT
>Ga0209336_10001452_pt1 | contig 11521 bp, 7 predicted proteins | sample LinPmetageLP32_FD_184042 | JGI IMG/M metagenome (GOLD analysis project Ga0209336, IMG submission 184042) | Marine viral communities from the Pacific Ocean - LP-32 (SPAdes) (version 2) | ecosystem: Environmental > Aquatic > Marine > Oceanic | place: Pacific Ocean | collected 2009-08-23 | reverse complement strand
CTCGGGGAGTGCGTCCAAGGTGGCACGCACAGCATGGTCTGAGAGCAATTCTAAGCTTGCACACAGTCTGATCAGGCTATTTCGACTGGTCACATAGGAATGACCGCGCCATACGCCCCGGTGCAAGGGTTCAGCTGACCGCTTCTGGATCATCCATTGCAGATGATCTTTACAGACAATCACACGCCAGCGCGGCGCCAACTGGACGACAACTTGACTGAAACCGTCATCACGCTCCCGATTGGATAACTTCAATGACCCGAACGCAGTCATTCTGCAGGCAGCCGGCTTGAGGTTTGCTTTTGGCTTTCCAGCCAGCTGATGACCTCAGTTTCCTGCCAATAACGCCGCTTCTTGATGTATATTGGCTTGGGAAAATTCAGGTAAGGGTCGTGGAGGTAGCGCCAGATTGTCATGTCGCTAACGCCGCCGCATAGGTTACGTAATTCACGGGCTGCTATTCGTTTATGTGTATTCAATGGTCCACTCTTTCTCTGTTAGAACGAATGGCTCCTAATATTCACATATGTTCAAATGAGGGGAGGTTCTAAATCTTTCCCTTCGGCATAGAGATTTAGGACCTCGGCACATGCATATTTTGCTGCTGGAAAATCAAAGTTTAGAATTTTACAAATTTGGTTCACTGCTTTGACATATTTTTTCTTTGGATTCCCTTCAGAGTTCATCGGTAATGTCCTCAATGTTGATCTGTAAAATATTGCGACATATCGAGCTATGTATCTTGGCTTCCAGTTTTTCCTGCTTATCGATTTTGGGACTTCGTCAATTAGGTCAATCAAATCTGAACTTGCCTCGCACCATTTCCTCAATTCAGTCCTGAAGGTGTCTGATGAACTTGTGAAGTCGATTTGATGCACCTTCCAGGCGGGAGTGAGGGGTGTGTTAGCATCGATTATCAGCGATATTTTTTTTATGATTTGTGGATCAATACAATCAAGAGATTCAATTACATTTGATATTTTCAAGTTGAATGACTCTAGAGTTTTCTCAGTTTTTGTCGGCTCAAAGAATAGTTCATCTTCCTCCATTCTGGCAATCATAGCGACGCATGTCCGAAGGTCCGTTTCGATCGCAGGGCTAATTTCATCATATGATTGATAATTTGTATTTTTACCGACCATTATTTGTAAAATATTAGCAATCTTTACCAGTTTGTTCTCATCTATGATCTCAGACATGTATTTCCTCTATTAGCTCAGAAATCATCGTAAAGTAATTAGCGAGTGCCTTTCGCTTTTCTTTCTCGTACTCATACCGATTGTAGATCCCTGCTACGCCAGCAAAGGCTCCGCTGCTTCTATTCTGCACCCGCTCGATAACTTCCTGAAAGACGCCACAGCGAGCCATACCGCTAGCCGCAGTCCGACGCAGGTCATGTAGCCTCCAGTGTTGTATGTCGCCTTTACCATCTTCATTTGCGTAAGCCTGCATGCGAACCTGCAACCTGCCAGCAGCGCGACCAAGATTGCCCACGGGCTTCTTCCCCGAACTGGTGAATAAATAACTCTCAGTGTGCGGTATGCCTGCGATCAAGTCCTGTAATCCATCAGAAAGTGGTACAGAGTGGCTCTTGCCATTCTTTGAACGCTCACCGGGGATTTTCCAGACATCACCCTCAAGCTCATCAAAGGTCATATCGGACACCTCTGCTCTGCGCTGGGCCGATAGCAACAGGAACTGAAAGTAGGTTCCATACGGATAACCCATGTCATTGCTGGCTTTCCAAAACCAGCTGATCTCCTCATCTGTCAGGATACGTTCTCGCGACTTCTCTCGGACAGGCGGTTTTAAACCTTCGCAGGGGTTATGCTGAGCTAAATCTCTTGAGACTGCCCAAACAAAGAACTTCCGCATTGCAGAGAGCGTTCTGTTGGCCATTACAGGGCTACCCCTGTCTACAATACGGTCCATCAGAGCGTTAATGTCTCGCTTGCTGATGTCGCTTATACGGCGGCTCCCAAACGCTGGCAGTAGATCGTGATGAAAGATGCGTACTGTTTCTGAACCACTCTTGTTCTGAGAAACATGCCTGTCGATAAATGATTGAAACGCGGCTTCAAACATTTCCGGGTTATCAGTGCTGCGGGCAGGGTTATTACCGTATGACAGCTGCTCCTTGGCCTGACGTGCCTTTTGCCTGGCATCAGCCAGCGACAGCGTAGGGTAGCGCCCCAGAGTGAGCTTCTTGGACTTGCCACCATACCTGTAGCGCAGAGCAAAAGACTTTACGCCTGAGGGCTGTACAACGAGATAAAGACCGGGCACGGATCCGTCTGGGGTTTCCTTGCGGTCCTGACCTGCAGAGGCTTTGTCGATACTGACCTTTGTAAGGCTGGCAACCATATAATCCCTTTCAGGGTAACACTGGGGTAACACTTTTACCCTGTTTGGAGCTGTAATCCTCTGATAGGAACAATATATAACATAAGGAAAGGCGCCATAAATAAAAGGGGGTGGGGTGCAAATAAACTACTAATTTAAAAGGCTTTATTTTGTACGATCACTGTTTTGTAATCAGTAGGTCCGCGGTTCGAGTCCGTGTGGGGGCACCATATAAATCAATGACTTAGTAGACTTCAGACAAGTCCTCTAAAGGGCAGGGGTAACGTGTGGGGTAACATTAGTAAGAAAATAGGCCCTCAAACAAGTACTCAAGACCTCTCTGATTACCCGCTAAAATCCTTTGTAATTAGCAAGGCATTACCATTTTTTTCGCCTTTATATTTAAACAGAAAGCTGACCTGCAGATGTCCATCAGGTTTCGATAATTTTATCGCGTGTTTGGTCAAAGCCCTCCCCCGCGCGTAGCTAGGCAAACTTAGCGTGTTTTATACAGAATAATTTTGATCTGCTTGTACCAGCTTAATGTAGAAAAACTTCACCAGAGCAGTCATAAGTTTTACTAAGGGCGATGGCTGTCCTGACATTATCGTTATGAAATGCACAGGAGATGAAGGTGACCGAGAGCAATACACAAGAAGATTTATCGCAGAAGTTGCTAACGGCGGTGGGCAAGGAGAAGCTAAAAGCTTTTTCATACCGACAGCCAGATCTGATGGATCAAATACAGTTGCGGCTTGACCACGAATTTTGAACAATTACACTCCCGGAACTATCCGGGCGTTATGGTTTTGTGTTGCGGCTTGACCACGAATTTTGAACAATTACACTTCCATATCCCAACAGAAGGAGCCGTGATTAGTTGCGGCTTGACCACGAATTTTGAACAATTACACTGTCCAATACAAAAATAAGAAAGAGCGCTAGGTTGCGGCTTGACCACGAATTTTGAACAATTACCCTAGTGATTTGGGATTTAATGCTGGGCGCGTAGTTGCGGCTTGACCACGAATTTTGAACAATTACACTTCAACAAGAAGACGAAGATGAGACACTAGAGTTGCGGCTTGACCACGAATTTTGAACAATTACACTTTGCCGCGCGTTTACGCATTTCGTCCGTGAGTTGCGGCTTGACCACGAATTTTGAACAATTACACTACTGGTAGATCGTATCGTGCAACGTCGTTGGTTGCGGCTTGACCACGAATTTTGAACAATTACACTAAACGGTTATCGTTGCTCCGTTTCTAACAAGTTGCGGCTTGACCACGAATTTTGAACAATTACACTGATACGCAAAGAAGATAGACGAAGAGCATAGTTGCGGCTTGACCACGAATTTTGAACAATTACACTGGGACGTGGTGAAATCACAAGAGTCGATTGGTTGCGGCTTGACCACGAATTTTGAACAATTACACTTCGATCAGATCCAAGTGAGCAAGCTAGCAGGTTGCGGCTTGACCACGAATTTTGAACAATTACACTAAAGTCTACCTGTCGCAGAATATCCCGATCAGTTGCGGCTTGACCACGAATTTTGAACAATTACACTGGATTTTCTACGCGCCATTTGTCATCCCCTGTTGCGGCTTGACCACGAATTTTGAACAATTACACTTAGTCCTGAACAGGAACCATCTTTGGCGCAGTTGCGGCTTGACCACGAATTTTGAACAATTACACTCTCATAAGGTAAATTTAGATTTGTATGACAGTTGCGGCTTGACCACGAATTTTGAACAATTACACTTAACACCTCGTCGACACCCGGCTCCTCCCAGTTGCGGCTTGACCACGAATTTTGAACAATTACACTAACAGAAGGCGAGGACGCTGAACGTGCTGGTTGCGGCTTGACCACGAATTTTGAACAATTACACTAGATGTCTTGTAACGTTATGTAAAATATACCTTTAATGAAGGTTTCGTTGTAAGATTCTGGTAAAAAGAGCATCAAAACATTACCAATTGTTGCGGATTTTTGCGGCTTGTTCTCTGACGTTGATCAGAAAATTGAACAATATCACGATATTGCCGGTCCGTGAAGTTTAATATCTTAACGTCACCGGCGCTTGGTAGGTGGCGCTCAATTCGGTTCACTCGAGCGGTGAAAGCTTCTTTCCCATGAACAAAACGCGCATAGACGGAAAACTGACTGCGCTCAAAACCCTCGTCCAACAGAAAATTTCGGAAAGCACCAGCCGCTCTGCGCTGCAGTTTTGTATTGGTGGGCAAATCAAACATTACAAGTATCCACATCAGACGGTATCCTGACAAATAGGTTATAGAACAAGTCATCCCCCCAAGCCTTTCAAAACATCCGAGCTGGGCGGCGTCAGAAGCGCCAAATCGAGTTTTCCCGTTTCAAAACTTTGGCCGAGTGAGGTTGCTAATTTAGTCAGTGCAACAGAGACGGGTGAAACCCCGTTCCCTAAAGGTACATCCACCGCAATCAAACTGGCCATCGACCGTTTTGCCTCGCTATCGACGTCCGTACCGCGTGAAAAGACGATATTTCGCACCGCGCAATCCACTAACGGCCGAAAGGGTTCCATCAGATCATCTGCAAGAGCAAAAGCATTTCCACGATTTGAATGAAACAGCCCTATAGTTGGATGTAGGCCGGCGGCAACAACAGCCCGTGCAGCCGCAGACCTGAGAACCGTATATCCATAATTGAGCAATGCATTTTCGTCGTATGCTCCCAGATCGCGGCGAAAACTGGAGCCCATAATACGCGGCCAATAATATCTCGCAGCCTGTGCTTCGATATTTGTGCTGTCGCCAGATGTTATCTTGCGCTGCATCTTTTTAAGTGGGGTTGAAATTTCAACTATAGAATCCAGTGCCGCTGCCTGCATCCCTACTTTCGAAACGATAATTTTTTTCCATGCCTGTTTAATAAAGGGAGTTTTGGCTCGCCATTGCGCACGCATCCTAGCACCTTGGAAGCCATGACCTTCAATCGGCAAAAGAACTGATTTAGGGGCATGGTTGCTGGCACACAGCACAACTGGGGCACCGCGTTCCGCGAGTTCGGTTAGCAGAGAGGTTGACCAAGTGGTTCCGTGGGCGTGCACTATAACGGCAGCGATTTGATCTAGCGGTGTGCGCCCAATTTCTGCACCACCCTCGGAGACTTTTAGGAACCCACGGTCACGAGACAAATGACGCCCGTCGGTCGAAATATCAATTATCTGGTGCAAGCATTCCCCTTCTACCTCTGAAAAATTTTACTAGGTTGTATTGCAACGCAAATATACTGTTTCCCTGTAAACGATTATCTTAAATGGCTGGATTTCGGATCCTACCAATTTCATCAACATAAATCCTGCGCACTTTCGCTTTCATGAGCGGGGCTGCGGACATGTAGATAAATTTAAACCAATCATTCTTATCGCGGTTTCGCGCGTCTGCATTTGCCTCGGTATGAGGCGCTATAACTAGTCCTTGACCCTCATTTAGTTTCTGCACGTAACCGGCAACCATTTTACCATTACGTTCAAATGCAATCATATCGCGCTTAAACACGCGCAAAACTCTCTTAGCTGCTGGATGCGGCTTTTTTTCTATATTTACTGTATGTGCTTCAAAAGTAGTTACAACCTGCCCTTTTATATTGCCATCTGGCAGTCGCCATATTTCATAGCAATGGTTGCTATCGCCTTTGTAGGATTTAAACATCTTGCCGTGCTTGTCAGACACCGCAACCCGTGAACTTTCCTGGAGGGCTTCTTCCAACCGCACCCGGCGAATGCCCAAATATGGATTGTCTGAATGATCTGGCAGCTTTTGGGTGTTGGAAAAGTCTGAAAGCGCCTTTTCAAAGGCCTTTCCTTCAAGTCCTTGGGTTACACGGGCAAGGTGTTTTTGCAAATATTGGTCACGGATATTTTTGCCACGAGTGGTTATTTCAATATCTTTACTAGTGATTGAGAGTAACGGACTACGGCTTACCACGGTGTCATCTTTTGTGAGGCCGTATGCCGTATCATTATGCAACTTTCCTGCGGTGCCATCTTGGCCCAATTTACGCGCATTTATGTCTATGCGACCATGATCTGCACGGTGGCTCACAATCACTTTTTGTAATTGTTTGGCTATGTCTTGACGAAAATTGTTCCAAGGAGGGTGAACAGACCTTGCTATCTGTTCTGCTCCCTCAAGCTCGTCTTTTTTCGCGATATCACTAATACGCTTTATTAAAGAGCGATCGGTCGCTGCTACAACTGCCGCATCAATCGCGTGATGGCGGTGGTCGCTACGGTTTTTCGCCTTCACAGTTTCTTTGCTGCTATCGGTTAATTCTGCGATCCCGTTTAGACCCCAGTGGCGGCGTAACATTTCCGTCAAGCGACCGGGGACAACCCATACATGACTTTTGCCATCTTGCCCGTCGTAAAGAGTTTCCAAATAGGTGCGTGCGATACGCGATAAATATTGCGTATCCTTGAGGGCGCGTGCTGAAAAATCATTCTCTCCTTCAAATCGTTCCATTGCATCTGGCGCAAAACGCCAGGCTTTATTTGAAGAAAGTTTCTTGAGGTTTGCAGTAATCGAATCCCATTGCGGTGTGCCGCCCCAGACTTCCCAAGGCGTCTTGTTAGTCTTTTGGCGGTTTGCCTCTTTTAAGCACAGGGTACGGTTTGAAAAGCTGTCATCCAGAGTACGAGAAAATGGCAAGATGTGGTCAACGTCGCATGAACCGTCAAATATCATGCTGGCGTTAATAGGCTTGCCTGTATAGGGGCAACATCTTGGACCAATGGCAGGACCAAGTTCTTCCCACAAACGATATTTTGCGCGGTTTTCCCCCGTATTGTGGACACCTAATTCCTCTAGTTTTGCACCGCGTGCAATCGCAGCGTCAGTATTTTTCTTGATGTCACGTTGGACATCTCGTTTCTGATCCTCGGACAGTTTAAGATCGCGAGCTATTTCCAAAACGATCTGATCGGGTTTGCCGTGTACGGAAATGATGCGGTTCACAAGGCGCCGAAGTTGGTTCATACCAATGTGCACAGTGGGATTGGTTATACGTCCGTATCGCTTAATATCATCATCTTTGTCGTCATAGCTCCCTGGAATAACATGGCGTTCAAGAATTTTACCGTAGTAGGGTAAGTCAGTTAGAATTTCGCCCGTACGACCATCAGAATGATGCCAGCCACAAGAGGCAACAGCAGCGCTATATGTTATTACCTTTGCCTCTAGGGCTATTAAAATTTGTTGTGTGGCAGTGATTCCCAAACGCCCGTACCCTTCAGGTAGAGGGGCATTCGCACTTGCTTCAGCATTATCTTGACTAAGTCCTTGATCCGTAACTAACCAGTCAACCAAGTCCGAGTATTCTGCATCGCTCTGCACGGCCCTCACACGCTGAATTACATCCCATTGGGCCTGAGTATTGAGCTTAGACCAGTTCGAACCAAAGCGCTCTGGATGAGACATGCTGGCGCGAACTGGATCACAGGCAATTGAATCGCGATTAATAGTTTCCAGTGTAAATGATTGATCTTCTCGAAGCTTAATAATCTTGCCTAGCGCCTTGAGCTTCAAAGACATGCCAGACAGCGATTTAGTGTGCGCTTTATTATCAAGCGCATGGACAATTTTTTCGCGATCCTCAAACGAGATTGAATGCGCTGGTTTTCCAGGAGTTGTCACCCTGAGGTTATTTACTGTTTCTAATAGAATTCTTCGTTGGTTTAGCGGGTGAGCACTGGGAACACGGCGTTCATCCGTAAAAAGGCAGAGACCCACCTCAGGTGTTTTCAAGGGTCGCTGGTGAAAAATAATTTTTGAAATCTCGTTGTAAAGTTTGTCGTTCAGTATTTCACCATGATATTCAGACTGAGCCTTCCAGAGCTCTTCAAACTCTTTGGCAAGATGCCGTCGATCTGGGTAGAAATCGTATCCCGACTCCTCTTTGTGTTCGTCGTTACGACGCCCGAGTGAAAGGCGAGTGCGAACAGTGGGAACATGGTTTTGAGTAGGTGCATTTGAACGCCGTATATGAAGAAATTCGCCGTAAGTACGTGCGCCGCTGGCCATCATTGCTTGATCTAGTCGTGCTGTTGCATCTTTGATCTTTCCGCTTTCATTGTCTCCGCGATCTGTCTTGCGGTTGGACTTAAACCCTCGCCGTTGATTTAGATGGAAAAGGGCGCGGCCTAAATGAACTAATGGCAGTTTTTCAGTCAATCCCTTTGCTCGAAGTGCATAAGGATCTAAGAGTTCGAGTTTTTTTGCCTCTGCGGGATCAACGGGCATTAGACCCTCTTCGGCCATCCGCTTCATCAGAGCTGCCTTGCGCCTTAAATAACGGTCACGCCGACGACGTTGTCCGCGTGCTATTCGGCGTTCTACCGCCAACGATTCTTTGGATTTGGGGTCTCGACCATCTGAAAAAATACGAACGCCACCATCGATGACTTCTGTGATTACATCTTTCTCAGTCTTGTACAGCCACCAACCGATTGAATTCGTACCAATATCCAAGCCTAACCGCATAACATCCCCCAATCTTGCAGGAAAATAATCGCAGTGATCTGAGATTCGGACAACTTAAATATCAATATTGACGTACTATATAGACTTGGGACATAGTGGTACTGTTCAAAATTCGTGGTCGAGCCGTTAACAAGCATTCGATTGCAACACATCAAAGCGCAGGCTCCGGCCTGCGTTTTTTATTTTTTAAATGAAGGATAAAAATTTTGTAAATATATAATATCCTGATTGTGTTCGTTCCTACTCATGTAATTGATGTTCTACACTTGCATGTCTCATCCAATCAAATTTTGTGGCCAAGAACTCAGTTACATAGTCAGAAGAACAAGCGAAGACGTCAAACCCGTCACGCCCTTGGAAAAAGCGTCACATCCGTCATAAGCGTCATTAGCATTGTTTTTATTGATATTTTCCATGTCGCTTGCACTGACGTATGACACAATGACGCTTATGACGCTTTGCTGGAGGTGCCCCAGAGACAGCCATTTTGGCCCAATCGATGCTACCGGTCGTATCTCTCAATGGCGGCTCTGAGCTGGCTCACATGATAAAACCGGCTGGTTGCGTCTCGATCGGGATAGACCTCGAACTCTTTGAGAAATTGCGCGATCCGCTTTGTCGAGATCTGCTGGCCACGGTTCCAATGTTCCCAGGCTGAGTCCTCCAAAAAGACCAGCTTTTGCTGCAACTCACCGCTACCGATTATTGGGTCCATATGGTTCTCAAGAACCTCGGAAATATCTTGCAACAACATCACACCATTTGACACCTGTTGCGCTTCTTCACGAGCCTGTGCCAACCCCACAAACGCTTGCCTGAGAGTTTCTGGCCAGTGACCGCCCACAACATCTGCGATGGCGCAAAGAGCGCGCACGTTGTCCTGAGCGCGGTCGTTGAGGCTCTCTGGAACTTGTGGGTCGCAACTGCGCAGGTTGATCTTGTTGTCTTCATACCACCGGGCGAACATACGCTGAATGGGATGAAGCTCTGCCTTGCGCTGTTCGTTAAAACCCTCGACTTTGTCGGTCTGCAGTTTGCGTTTCAAATGCACGACGATTGATCGATCCTCAACCGTATCGGCAGGTGATCCGATCATAGCTAGCGCCTTGGGTGCCCAGACCTTGAACGGCTTGGGCTCATGGGTTTCTCCGACCGAACGCCAAACCATGGACGTCTGGCGGTTGTGACCACCGTTCAGCATGCAGCGCATATCTTCATTATCTTTGAGAAATGTATCGCCTTCATCAAGAAGAATAGTTGGCTTATATTTTTCTATGACCCTGAACATCACCGCAGGCGACATGTTGATCGTGAACATAGGTTTGGGCACAAGCGCACTTATAACTGACATCAATGTCGATTTCCCACACCTTTTTACGGGCGATATTGCGGCCAATATTGGGCTGATGTCAGCCTCTTCATGGGCCCAGGCATGCGCAATCCAGACAGTGATAGCCGGGGCGCTATGTTCTGGCAGAACACAAAAACGGAGCAGAGTTTTATGCACAAGGTCCAGTACGGCACAACCGTCAACGGGCTCATCCCATTGTTCCGTAGTCTGAAAATATTTAGGCTCGTCATCAGTTTTGACTTTAGAGCTTTTCACCGGTTCGCGCGGTTTCTGTTGAGCCGACACAGCCAAGGCAATGAACCTATCAACGTCATTATTGTTTGCGTCCATCCAATCGGAAAAATCGCCTTTGTCAGGCAATCCTTCGCGGTAGTCCCACAAGACAAAACAATCGATCCCACTTTTAGTCAGCGAGGCGTAGACTTTTTGCGCGTGATTTGTCCCAGCTTTGTCATTGTCTGGCACGATACAAACGTTGCGATCCTTGAGATGCGCGTTCAGTTCGTCTTTCCAGTTTTTTGCGCCGCCGACATTACAAGTTGCCAGCAACCCGTTATCCCAAGCGCGTTCGACGTCTTTCTCACCCTCAAAGATGAATGCTAACTTTTCAGAGAAATCCTCAGCTAGACGATCTGCGCCGTATGGGACATTAGGCACACCTTTGACGCCGGGTATGAATGTGCCGTTCTCATACCGCATTTGTCTCCATGCTCCATCGCTGAATTTGATCGATTTCCTATTTATTGAGCCATCAGGGTTTCTGTAGATATGTTCACGTACAACATTAGATCCTTTGGCACTGAAGGCAGTGACTACGTCATCTGAGACTAGGCCCTCTGCTTTCAGCCATTCTCTGGCTCCACTAGGGTCAGTTGCGAGACCCCGGTGAATGACCAAGTCATAAACCCCGCCGCCAGTCTCTGCCTCAAAGTCGTAAAAGGTATCATTTTTTGGGTTAACACTCAGGGAGCCTTTTGTCCCAAAGCGCCAATCATCTGCCTGTCGACTAATGGGAACTAAACCCATTGCCAAAGCTACATCGGTTATTTCACAAGGTGCTTTCATTTTTGCCTCAATACTTGAGGCGCATTGACCGTTTTGCTATACTTCGGTGGTAATCGCACATTACACGCCAAGCTTGCCCACGGTCATCGCGCCGTGGGTTTACTTTTTGTACAGTTTGCTAAATTGCTCGGGGAGTGCGTCCAAGGTGGCACGCACAGCATGGTCTGAGAGCAATTCTAAGCTTGCACACAGTCTGATCAGGCTATTTCGACTGGTCACATAGGA
>Ga0209336_10001450_pt1 | contig 11526 bp, 16 predicted proteins | sample LinPmetageLP32_FD_184042 | JGI IMG/M metagenome (GOLD analysis project Ga0209336, IMG submission 184042) | Marine viral communities from the Pacific Ocean - LP-32 (SPAdes) (version 2) | ecosystem: Environmental > Aquatic > Marine > Oceanic | place: Pacific Ocean | collected 2009-08-23 | reverse complement strand
TCTTACCCTTTAATATTATAGGAACTATACTACCTAGTCAACAGTTTTTTCTTCTCTTGGTAAATAAACTTCTACAAAGCTATTACATTGAGGGCATGACAAGTTAGTAACTATTTGATATTCTTCACTATCTTCTTCTTCTATGTCGTGGTCGCCACCCCAAATTAATTCTTTATTACAATGCCAGCAATTCATTATTTTACTCCAATCATATTAGTAAACAAAGGTGCATCACCTAAAATTCTTTTCGTACCGATTTCAAGATAATCTTCATTTAATTCAATTAATGTTGCATTACGACCTAGCCTGTCTGCAACTAACCCTGTCGTACCCGAACCACCGAATGGATCAAGAACATGACCATCTTCTGGACAGCCTGCCAAAATGCAGGGTTCTATTAACTCAGTAGGATAAACAGCAAAATGTGCTTCTTTAAATGGTTTTGGAGATATAGTCCAAACCGATCTTTTGTTCTTAGTTTCGTAAGAGCTTTCTAATCCACTATGGGGAACTAACCCCGTACCCTCATTGTGATATTTGCCATTTGTCCTGTCTCTTGTACCCCAATCTTGTTTAACTTCTTCTTTAATTGCTTCATTATCGTAGTAATAACTTTTCTTTTTACTTAACAAAAAGATATATTCATGTGCTTTTGTGCATCTATCCTGAACGCTTTCAGGCATAGGGTTTGGTTTATGCCATATAATATCTTGACGAAGATACCAACCATCTTCCTGAAGTCCAAACGCTACACGCCAAGGAATACCAACTAAATCCTTTTGCTTTAATCCTTTGACAACTGGTGGTCTTGTAACACCATACTCTGTGTCACCTCTTACAGTCTGGTTTGTTGTTGAAGTACGTCCACCACTTGAATAGCTATCACCCAGATTCAACCAGACTGTACCATCATCTCGAAGAACCCTGCGAATCTCCCTAAATATCCGAACAAGAGTTCGGACATACTCTGCTGGAGAATCCTCCAAACCAACTTGTAAATCTTTTCTTACTGCACCACATTTAGGACATTCGCTCTTGTATATAGCATCACCGACAACATTGCCTTGGTCATGCATAGCTTGGTGTCCTGTCGTTGTTTTAACAGTCTTACCAATTTTTGTAGTCCTCATGTGAGGACAATTTGGATCTCCACCAACCCATGTGCCAGTTTGATAATCTCTTAATCCCCAGTATGGTGGTGAAGTAACCACAGTATTAAAATGTTTTTCAGGTAAAGTTTTTAAAACTTCCCTGCAATCTCCTGTTAAATATTCTACTGTCACGAGTGTAACCTTCCTCTTTCTCTTAATCTTTTTTTTATTGTAATTTCTTTTCTATCCAGTTCTTTTAATTGCCTATCGCATGAACCACAGCTAACATCTGTTCGGTCTTTGTAAACTCGACCTCTGGTTTGTTTACCACACCAATCGCAATCTATGTGCTTTTCGTAGTACCTCCAGTAAGCATCTGTCATACATTATCTCTCGCTGTTGTTGCTTCATACTCACCTCTACTCATTACACCTGACATAGTTCCAAGCCATTTGCGACCACCAGATGTGGTAAAACTGTACTTGTTAATCCTGCCATCAATAATTAATTCTCGAACAATTCCATCAACTACACGCTGAGATAGATTATGTAACGCTTGAGGAGAGTCGGCATCAGTCATTCTATTTAAAATGCTGTCTGCACTACCCTGTTGACACAAGGCACGACCTTCTCTTTCACAACGAGCTACCCATTCATACAACGAAGTCTTCCTAGTATCTCTATTGGTTCCGATATCCAACTGCTCTATCTCATCAGTTCTATCTACCAGCAGTCCAGTGTACATATCCCGAACAAATCTTCGGATTGTACGATTTGCAGGACCATTTGACTTAACAACTGCACCATCAAAACATCTGTTTCTCTGGTACTCTATGTTCAACTCTTTACACTGACGTTTCGCTGTTTTCTCGTCCAACTGCCACAAGGCAAAGGCACACCGAACCCCGTCAACTAAAGCTGACGTACCACGAATAAGGTTACGAGCTTGTTCTGGTGTAGATATGACAGCATCATCTTTAACCTTTGTCATGTGGTGACACATCATCACTGACGCACCAGTTTCTGACCCAATTTGTGATAATAATCCAGTAAGTGCTGCTCCTGCAGCAGGATCTGAATTCACATCTGCGTGAACAAAAGAAGCCAATGGATCAAATATGATTAGCTTCAGGTTATTAATCTGTAAGATTTGTTCGTATATACGCTCAAACTCTTCTGACGTAGTGTATTCACCATGTATGTTCTGCATGATTGGAAACACACCACCAAGGTTTGGTAACGATACAACTCTCAACTCATGTTCGTAGTAAAATCTTTTACCATCAGGATCAAGACGTTCAATACGTCTATGCATCTCACCCTCATCATCTTCTGCTGTGAAGATAACCACATTACCAAACTCTTGTACCTTACCTCCAAAAGCATTTTCTCCTTCTAAACCAGAGGCTACTTTCATACCTAAGTCTAATGTAAGCATACCTTTTCCTGCATCTCCAGAAGCACTTAATATAATTGGCACATTCAGTGGGAACGTAGCATCAACAAGGAACTTCTGTTCAGGTGCTGTGCCTGTAAACCTTGATATAAGTAGACTTTCGTCCAGTAGATTTATGTTTTGTTTGGTATTTTTACTGGTTGTATTAAGAAAAGTATTAATATCAAAGTTCTCAGATATAGCATCTGCTGCATCCCAACCCTCTGGTTTACCTCTGGGTGGTGTCAACATGGTTACTGACCTTGCACCAGCATTAAGAGATAATTCTTGTACCAGTTCTGCAACTCTTCTACCAGCCGTGTCATTATCCTGCCATAGTATAATTTCTTTACCTTGCAGGGGAGAGAAGTCATACTGTGAGGCTGACTTCTTTGTAAGCATACCAGCTCCACCCATTGTACATGTTGCTGTATGTCCTATGTTATTGAGTGCATCAGCACATTTCTCACCTTCTACCCATATAACTTTATCAGAGGCAGAAATGTTCGGGATATTATACAAGGGTCTGACATCTGGCATACGAGGATATGGGTGGTCGCCAGTAAACTGCCTGAACTCTTTCTTTGCTTTACCATGAGAGTCTAGTACAGGATTGCCAGCACCATCACGAACTAGGTACTTTCTTACCAAACAGATCGTGTTACCATCTGAATTTAAGTATTTATACTCAGCATCATAAGGTGTCTGGTGATTTATTTGTGGTTTAACTGGGTTTGCTGGCACATCTTCCCGAACAAAACTTCGGGGTTCATCTATGTATTCTGCAAACATCTCTTTGATTTCAGGTAGTCTTAACCCTTGACCCTCCATCAATATCTTAACGATACCTCCGACACCGACACCACCATTAAAATCCTGACCCTTCATAAAGTATGGACTACGTGGATTGATATCTATCTTCAGGGATTTACCTGATTCGCCATACAATGAACCGATAGAGAACTCATCACCACGGGTTGTACCATGTGGAAACGTCCTCTTCAAAACATCTATTTGCACTTGTCTTGGAACTTTTTCGCTAATTAATTCAACAAGTTCGTTGCCTGACATATTCTTTTTGTTACTATCGAATGGTAGTACTCTCATTTCCTAACTCCCAACATTTCTTTCTAAACTCGCACATTTTACACGCAAAATAGTCTGAATTAACAGCTATGCGTGGTAGTATTTCATTATGTTCTACAGCTTTTAAAATGTCTACAGCCTTGTCGCTAACTTGCTGTGCCAACATTTTATTGAACGGAACCAACTCAAAATATATTTGACATGTATTTTTATTGACCACTGTAAACAAAGCAGGATTACTTAAATCCATGTATGCTTGGTACAGAGCTATTTGAGCTGCATAAACAGGGTTGACCTCGCTGACCCCTTTCCGAACAAATTCATTAAAACTCTTTTCATTCGCTGATTTACATTCCCATAATGCAGGATATGCCATATCAACAGACCCATTACAGATAACACCATCTATGTGACCTTTGATCTTATCATCAGCTATAGAGAAACCATATTGCTTTCCATTTTTATCAGAACTCTTTAAATCAAAGCCAGCATTATATAACCAACCATGAGCCATGTCCTCAATCACATGACCAAATTCAAAGATACGCAATACTTTTGAACTAAAGTTCTTTTCAGTATCAGATTCAACACCCATATAACGATACTGTATCTTTCTTGAACAGGGATCGCCTAAAGATGAAGCACCTAAATAGCTTCTCTTTTCTCTTTTTTTATTTTGTTCTTGAATACTATTGTCAATAACTTCTAGTATTTTGCTACAAACATCATTACTTTTTGTATTTGAGCCAGATGTCTGCCAAATAAGTTTCGTTAAACTCATGTTCTAAATCCCCTATCTCTTCTTTACAAAGCATAATTAAAACTAAAATCTTTTCTTCGTCTAATTCTGATAATCTTGTATTCCAACCAAATTTTCCAAACAACCACCCTATAGACTTTAATGAATTGTCGGATCGTTTTGATTGAACATTGTTTGATACTTCCACCGATCTTCCTCCTTTGCCTTAAAAAATGAAAATGTAAATAATTCATCTCCTCTATAAATCGCTACAGCTAAGCCAGAATTAATTGTCTCTTTCATTCTATATAATATTTCATCAACAGAATCAGATACACTCGAACAAAAATATTCATCAAAATCATCTGGGTCTAAATTGCTAGGCAATTTAACGACAGTATAAAAATTAACATTTTTATCTCCCTCTTGTGTTTTCACTAACATTCTCACTTCAATTGAAGGTGTCATATCTGTCCATACTCTTCTATTAATCTCTTTAGGTACCATTTTGCTTTATTTAAATCCTCTACTTCGTTTTTATCTCTATATCTCCAAATGTATTTAATAATATTACCTTGAAGATAATATTGATACCCTTCACCCGTTGCTGACCTTATGGCATCAATACATTCAATTTCACTTTTAGTATAATGTGATGGGTTATTTACATTATCTTTCTTCATGTTTACCTCTCACATCATTCACCATGTCATCTACTCTACCCTTATTCCACAAATAATTCAAATAACATGCTGCTTTATACTTCGTCCAAGAAAAATCAAACCCTGAAACTATGACACCATTACGACCTAACATCTCTCTTTGCTTGTCACTCATTCTTTCATTGAGCCATCTTCTGCCCTTCTTAGCACTATTGCTATCTTCTATCTCTCTAAGGAAGTCATCAGCAGAAGCAATTGCTTGTTTTCGTGTTCCAATACTTATCATTCTTATATGACCACCAGATTTCTTAACAAGACCACATGATAATTCACCAACATCAATGACCATAGAAAAGCCATTGAACCCTGTAGCTGTTACACATTTTCCTGTGCCAAATATATCCACCCATCTAAAAGGTGATCTATCCAGAAGATCAACTTCTGTCATAGAGAACTCTTCCAACTGTGAGTTATCATTACTACCAAACTCAAAACCACACATAGGACATTCTCTGACACCCAAAGGCACTACTGAATTACACTCTGGACAAACCTTCTCAGGTGCATCACCCTGTAACTCTGACTGTGAACCCTCTAAGTTTACCTCTTCTTCGAGTGAGCCATGTGTCAAAACAGATGTACCAAAGTCAAGAACAACACAATCTGTCTTGACAATATCTGGATGTTCATTCTGGTCTATAGTTCGCAAACCACGACCTATCATCTGAACCATTGTTGATTTATACGAACAAGGACGGGTTAGAACAATACAGGATACAGGAGGTGAGTCAAACCCCTCTGTTAGTACAGATACGTTGACTACGACCTGTGTATCCCCACTTGACAAATCCTCCAAAATCTCCCGTCTTTCAGTTTTGTCTGTGTTCCCTGTAACTATCTTTGCATTGACACCTTCTTCTACAAATTCCTGACATAAATCTTCTGCATGTGCAATTGTCGAACAAAACACCACAGTCTTTCTGCCGTTTGCTTTATCTACCCATTCGCTTACAACCCTTTGATTGATTGCTCGTTTATTCATAATACGAGCTACTTGATCCATATCAAAATCAACCACTGTCTTCCGAACATTTTCAAGTTCAGAACGTACGCCCACGTCAATGACGTAGGTTTTTGGGGTGACAAGAAAACCCTCACGAATAAGGGTTGATATTTCGATCTGGTGGGAACAATTGGTGAAGACTTCACGTAAACCTTTCTTATCCCCACGATTAGGCGTAGCAGTGAACCCAACGATCTCAACCTTATCATTAATTTCTTTAGCATAATTTATAATCCGAGTGTAAGTATCGGCTACGACATGATGGCTTTCGTCAACAACAATCATATCCATAACCTTCATGTTATCTAAATTGTTTGGTCTGGATAATGTCTGCACCATAGAAAATACAGCATCTCCATTCCAATCTTTCTCTTCAGCATTGACAATGCTGGTTAATATATTAGGATTTATGCGTTTAAATTTATCCATATTCTGATTGACCAGCTCATCTCTGTGCTGCAGAACCAGAACATTTCTTCGGGTTTGACAGCGTTGACCGATCAAAGCAGAAAGCATTATTGTTTTGCCTGCACCCGTTGGTGCAACAACAACAGTGTTGCCGTGCTTATCCAAAGCATCTATAGCTGAATTAACAGCAATCTCTTGATATGGTCTTAAAAGCATAAAACTCCTTTCTCTTAATTAAATTACTCAACTGCCTTAACTCACCCCGTCTGATCCTATCTCAGCCAACCTCAACATATCGCACCCCAACAGCCAGAACGCAACATAACACACCTCGCATGAAAGCAACCAACCTAAACTGCCTGAACAAACCCCAACTTAAAGTACCTCTCCATGACTCAAATAAAAGCACCAGACCCTAACATAACTGCCTGAACTTATCGCACCCCTACATAGAATATCGCACCTCACCCCAACTGCCTTAACGCAACCAACTCGAACTAACAAGACCACAACTGCCATACCGAAACGCAACTGAACTCAACGCAACTCTCCTCACCTCAACCATAACTGCCTAAACGTAATGAAACGCAACGCAACGCAACTGCCCTGAACGCACCTCGACTGCCATACCGAAACATAATAGAACTTAACCAACCGAACCCTAGCCGACCCAAACGAACTGCAACATAACTGTCTTAACTGATCCGAACTGATCCAAGCAAACCCAACCCCTACTGAACTGCCGTAACCTAACATATCCCATCGCAACATATCCTAACTGATCTGACCCCTCCTCAACACGACACAACAGCCTTAACAGAACATACCCCACAGCAACAAAACATACCTCACCCCTACTTTCCGTTTGTTAACTGCCTTAAAAAAAGTGAGGCTATACAGCCTCACTCTCCACACTATGTTCTTCTAAAGAATCTGCCACTTCTCTAAGATTATCTATCTCAACATTTTTTATGACACAGATACCCTCATGTCTATTGACCCAAGCCCTTAGTTCTCTACAGGCTTGACGACATAATTCAGCAACAATTTCAGGATCTTCCAAATCAAACTTTTGATAACCACCACCTTGTGCTCTACCATCTATGGGCGATATATAACTAGGAAACCTCAATATCTTTGGTTCGCTAATACCAATACTATTAGTAGCATCAATAGATTGAGAAGGAACATCTTTATATTGAATAGTTATCCTACAACCTGAAAAAAACTGACGAATTTGTTGTATTCTATATTTAATCGCAGCTTTTTCATCATCCCATTCCAATACTTTATACATTGGGTGATTAGGTTGTGTAGACAACCATTCGTGAAACTCGGCAGGAACAATAGTGTTCCTGCCTGTTTGATTTAGATAATCATCAACAATTTCTTGACGATCTTTTTTGCCAAATCTTTTAGGTTTAGCCATTAAGCAACTTCCTTAATGACAGCCGCTCTTTTGAGCCTTTCTTGTGTGATTGCCTCGTAAAGATCGTGACTCATGTTATCGTGTGACTCCATTTCTGGATTATTGACAGCAAGTTTTTGGCAAGTAGCACCTTCTTCCTTAACAATTTTATCCCACAATTTAAGGTCTTCTTTTGTTTGGACAATTTTATATCCACCCATAGGACCACCTTTTTCAATTCGCCAATCACCCAAGCCACATAACGTGCCTGCATTAACAAGCAATGCCGTAATGTCATGCTGACTAAATGTAGGATTGATATAACGAACTGTAACTTGAGTGCACCAATTAGGCAATTTACCACGAGTACGAATATCAGGTGTTCTATTTATATCAGAAGAACGAACAACCGACATATTCATATAAGGTTTACCCCATATATTAATGTGTTCACCTACAACGTAGATACCACGATTGATACTAGCTTTAGTTACACCAGCAGTTTCAAGAGCCGCAGTTGCCATACCTCTCTTAATCCCCGTAGATGGGAAACTAAGATAAGCATTATCACTGCCGTTGATATATAAACTATCTACAAACTCCTCTTCAGGATTATGTTTAATCTCCTTTTTTTGAGCGGCAGTTTTCTTAGCTGCTCCCATCAGCAAAGTTTTTTGTGCCTTTAAAGACATTGAATTATAAATTAAAGGTGCAGTGCCTATAATCTTAAAATAAGCCTCTGTCTGTTGTAATGGTTCAATATTTAAACCCATTTCATTTACTGTAGTTTTTTTAGCAACCATGATTGCCTCCTTTCGTTAAATTAAAATTAAAACTGAGGGGTATAACCATACACAAGCATGTCTTTCCACCCCTCTGGTGGTCTTTGAAACGATCAGTTTTCCTCAAAACTTTACGTTTCTCACCAAAGACTTTAAAAACTGCACTTTTGATACAGAAAATCCTACACTATTCTCAAACGCAGTTTTCTTAGTTAAGAACTCCTCATTCTCTTCATCACTAAAAGTAATGTTAACAGAATAAGGTGTTCTCTGTTTCTTCCTCAACGATTGTCTCCTTGCATATTCTTTTGCAGACAAATCAGGACTAAGCTCAGTATCTTTGTCTTCCATTACTTCGCCCAATCTGGCACATTGCCACTCTGACTTTGTTGAGGTTGTGCTTGTGGAGCAACAGGTGGTGTAGGATTAGATCCACCAATGTAACCTGTTTGATTAGGAGTCAAAGGAATAATCAATCTGTTACGATCTGCATATCCATTTGTTCCCTTTTCAATACCAATCTTTATACACAATTCCATAGCATTTAAATCTTCAATACTATTAAGCTGTCTAGCTTGTTGTGCGTTTGGTGTTGTATCATCAGGATTAATGTTACGAGCACTTTCTATAATAGATCGCATAGTTCTTAAACCAATTTCTTTTGCAACAGGAACATTACGATCACTCATCTTGTCACCATCAACAAAAATTCTATGCCAAACTTTACGTCCATTATAGTCACCACCTGTGATAGTAAATACGACAGGCATCCACTTTGCCCTGCCACCACCTTGTGATGATTTGAAAAAGTTACCTCTACCGAACTCAGGAACTTCTACATCCCCACCTTCAAGTTGCAAAGTAACTCTTGCAATAGTGTTTTCTGGAATAAGTTCAAACTCTCCAGATGAACCAGAACTAGGTTCTATGTTATTAAAATTTATAGACATTATTTACCTCCTTCTTCTTTTATACTAAAATCTAATTTTCTTTCTTGGATTGGTTGGTTGCCTGACATTTTGTTAAGCAACTTACCTAGATGAGGCTCTTCAATTAATTCGAGTTTGCCTGATCTATCTTTTGCAGGATACCCCCACTCATTAAGAGTGTGACAAATAAATGCACGATAAGCTCCTGTGTCTTCTGTAGCTGGCATAATAGCCATAGTAATAACTTCGTCTACAATGCCTGGTAATTCTCGTCCTGTCTTAGAACCTTCTATTTGAAGATCATAAGTAGAGCGACCATAATCATCTACCTTGCTATCTAAAATACCTACGAATATAACATTCTTATCTAAGATATGTTGTAGGTGAGTTAGCCAAGACATCATTTCTCTACCCTGCATGCCATAGACAGCACGAGTATCTAAACGACCACTTGAAGTTTTACAATCTGGTTGACCTTGACACCATTGGAAACAAAGACGACCAGCAACAGTAATACTGTCCACAAATATTGTATCAAACTTATCTAACATTTCTGTGGGATTACCATACTCCTGACAAACTCTTTCGTAGTGACTAGCAGAGTATATTTGATCTTCGTTGAGTGCAGGATTTGCACCACCAAGATAACATGCAAAGTCACGACATTCTTCCCAAGTTCTAGGACGGATAACGTCTACGGGCCATCCTTGAATAGCGGCATCTCCTGCCTCTAAATCCATGAACAAAGTTTTATCAGAGTCAAGTGTTTTAACAAGGGTGGTTTTACCCACACCACTTACACCACCAATAACTATTTTGTGTCCTCGTTTTTCTTTGAGTCGATCTTCTGCTGAAACAATTTTAAATGCCATTATTCAATCTCCTCAAAAGTTACTTTGATACCTTGAAGGCTAACTGTTCTAAATTCTTTTAGCTTTTCCTGCACCTCTGGTACAGCATTAGCAAATTTAGCCTCTGGAACTGTTATGCTAACTTTAGCATAGTGAGCCGCGTCTTGTGGTGGCAAAGTTTCTAAGAAGTCTCTTAAACCATCTTTTTCCCAATCCACCTTCTTACGCATCTCAATTTTTATTTTATAATTATTTTCGATTAGAGTTGCAGTACCAAAATCTTTACCTTCTTGCTTTAACATCTCTTTAGCAGTATCAGAATATCTGCTCTCAAGTGATTTGTTAAAATCTTCCAACTCTTTCTTAGCTTGCTCGTAATTAAGAACTAAAGTTTCTTTATGCGTTGCTAAGCTCTCTGCGATAGTAGCTATTGCTGTCATAAATCCTCCTTCCTGTTTAATGATTAAAAAACCTTACCCATTAAATGTATGGGATTTATACGGAAATAGCAAGTACTTATTTTATTTTTTTTTAGAAATCTTTATATTTATATTGTATATTGCTTTCATCAGCTTTTTTTTAATAATGAAATCAGTGGTTTGTACACCCTTGGCATCTTCAACAATTTCTTCTTCTGAGCCATCTTCATTGACTAATATGTAAACAAAGTCTGCAATATAACGACAAATTTTTTGATCGTTAATTACAATATCATATTTAATTTGACGTTGTAAATCTTTCACTACTCCTGCTAATGACATAGATGAAAGTTGTCCATAACGCTCTGCTTCCCATTTGGAATCAAACTTAAATCCCATAAACTCAGTTTTTTTAGCGTTATACTTATTGTACTTCCCATACTGTCTAGGATAGTGTATACTTTTTTTAATCATATCTTAGAAAGGATACATGAGATGGCTTCAAATGAAAAGTGGAAAAGTGTTAGTGTAAATGTAGATACTTATGCAAAAATAAAAAAGATAGCACAAGATGAAGACAGGAAAATAGGTCAACAAATATCTAACCTTGTCAAGAAAGAGTATGAAAAAAGATATACTAATTTAGGTATTGG
>Ga0209336_10001449_pt1 | contig 11534 bp, 11 predicted proteins | sample LinPmetageLP32_FD_184042 | JGI IMG/M metagenome (GOLD analysis project Ga0209336, IMG submission 184042) | Marine viral communities from the Pacific Ocean - LP-32 (SPAdes) (version 2) | ecosystem: Environmental > Aquatic > Marine > Oceanic | place: Pacific Ocean | collected 2009-08-23 | reverse complement strand
CAATCAGCATCCAAGCTATCTACACAGCGATAGAAGGTTCAGAGACTACCTGAGGGGTAAGCCCCCTTAATAACAGGCTAGAGCGCCCAGCACTATAAGTACAACAAAATGCCTTATAATGATGATATAGTCCAATCCCTACTTAAAGGTAGGATCAGGAATGCGATCCTGACGAAACACCTCTTTTCTCAAACGCGAAAAAAGAAACCACAAAGGGTATATACCACGAGTGGCAAGTTCAAGAATTAGCATCTGCTGTTGACACAAACTACGTCAATGAAGGAGCTGATTTTTCATATGGAAACCCAACCCCAACAACAAGAGTTGGTAACTACCACCAAATCTCAGTTCAGGCTGCTTCAGTATCCAACACAATGGATATCGTAGATAAAGCAGGCCGTGACAAAGAGACAGCTATGGTCAAAGTTTTAAAAGGCTTAGAGCAGCGTAGAGACATAAACAAATCTCTATACAAAAACGAAGCAAGCTCTAGTTCTGACCCACGTAAAGCTGGTAAGCTTATTACCTGGATTTCAAACGTAGACGCTCCATCCGACATGGCTGCTGCTGCGAATGGTAATGGTACAGCGGCTGCTGACCTTACAGGTACTGCTGCTGCATTGACTTTGGCTAAAATCGACGCTGCTATGCTTGCTGCATACAGTGACGGTGGTTCACCAAACATGTTGCTAATGTCGCCAACAAATAAGCAGAACTTCTCTGGCTTATCTTCTGGCTCAGTTGCAACTAACCAGATTACAATGACTGCACCAAAAGAAGCAGCAATAATAGGCTCCGTTAAACTGGCGGCTTAATAGGGCAACCTATTTCGAAAAACTCTGTGAATTGCTGGGACATCTCTTTGAGACAATCAGCAGCCAAGCCCTAGAAATAGGGAAGGTTCAACGACCATTCCGAAAGGAAGTAGGATCAAGTGATCCGAAGCGCAGAGCATCCCAAGTGGATGGTGATATGGTCTTTTCTTTATCGCGAGGTAAAGCAGCCGAAAGGCGGTTTTAGATTAACGACCTAAAGCGAAAATTTAGCAGCCTATACTTGTCAGACTTTGGTGAGCTTTCAGTAACTGTGGATCGTCAATGTCCAAACTCTGAAATGTATTTGCTTGATACTGAGTACCTATGCGTAGGTCACTTACCAGGCAGAATGTTCAGCGTTTCAGATGTAGCTCCAGGTGGAGATGCAACACGTTTCGGCATCGTGTCAGAATGGACTTTAATTGTAAAAGCTCCAAAAGCACATGCTGCGGTTATCGGACTTAACGGTTCATAATCATTAATACTTTAAGAATTATGAGGGGCAGCTTTGGTTGCCCCTTTTTACTTGGAGAGAAACATGAAAAAACTACTTGTTAATGACCCTAAAAAGGGCAAACAAACCTACATTCATTCTGAAGGTGATAAAAACTATATCACAACAAAGTTTAACGTAGACCCAATTATATCAAATGCAAAAAGTGAAGCTGCTGATTGGCGGCCTAAGTCAATGATTGGCAACACCCAAAAGCATTTGCAAAAGGTCGCTGATATTCCAGCACCTATTTATTACGAATTGATTAACAAGTTTGGTCAACCGCGTGACAATCCTAAAGCTTGGAAACGCTGGCTAAACGATTATGACAACCGATTTTTTAGAACAACTGGTGGTACGATCTAATGGCAATCACAACTTACTCAGAGCTTAAAACTGCTGTTGCAAATTTCTTGGCACGTTCTGATCTAACTTCACAAATACCAGATTTCATTACTCTTGCTGAAGCACGCATGAGCCGTGAGTTAGATACTCGAACACAAGAAAAACGAGCGCAAGCAAGCACAGCAGCGAGTGATGAGTATATTTCTTTACCAACTGATTTACGCAAAGTCAGACATGTACGAATTAACAGCGATCCTGTTTGCGTGCTAGACTATGCTGCCCCACATGATTTCTATCAGACTTACGGCTCAAGCGGTGGTGGCAAGCCTAAGTTCTACACTGTCATAGGTGCAGAGATTGCCCTACGCCCAGTGCCTGACGCCGTTTATACTATTGAGATTATCTATGGTGAAACTGTTTCAGCTTTATCTGACAGCTCTGCCACAAACACAATCTTAGCACGCCATCCAGATGCGTACCTTTATGGTGCATTAAGTGCAGCTCACACGTACCTGATGGATGAAGCGAGAGCCAATCAATACGACGCTATTTTTACCAGAATTATGGACGAGATTAAGCGCGATACAGAACAGCAGCGTTACGGCGGTGCTTTAGCAATGAAAACCGACTACCGAGGAGTTTAAATTATGTCTGCAATGAGCGACTATTTAGAAAACAAAGTGCTTGACCATGTTTTAGGCACAACTGCTTACACACACCCGTCACAGACATACATTGGTTTAAGCACAGGTAGCTTTGCCGATACTGGCAGCGGTACATCTGAGTTAAGCGGAAGCAACTACGCAAGAGTAGCTATCAACTTTGATGCAGCTTCTAGCGGTACAACAGATAATTCTGCTGCGGTAGAGTTTGCTGCTGCTACTGGTTCGTGGGGAGCAGTCTCACACTTTGGACTGTTTGATGCGTCATCTTCTGGCAACCTACTTATTCACGGTGCTTTTACTGCCGCCAAAACAATTACGACAGGCGATATTTTAAGAATTGCTGCTGGAGAACTAGACGTAACGGCAGCGTAACATGGCAGAGATACTTGGCCCTACTCTTGAGCAACTCGATGCCTGGGGTAGTATGGATGCTCTTGATGCGTTTGGCACGCTGGAGCAACTTGATGATCTAAACCTGTTTGAAGCGTCATCCGCTGTTTCACTTGCTGGAACAACTTCTGGTGCAGCAATACGTGTGCAACAGGCAAGCGCAAGTGTAACGATTGCAAGCACTGTCACAAGTGCAGCAACATTAGTACACGGCATGTCTGCAAGTGTAACAGGTGCAGGCAGTGTAACGGCTTCAGCGCAATTTACAGTTGCAATGACAGGCAGTGCTTCTATCGCAACAACTGCTACTGGTGCAGCCATTTTGGTGCGTACAATAGGTGCAAGCGAAAGCATGAGCCTAACAGCTACTGGTAATGCAAATACTGTATTAAGTATGTCCAGTGCAGTAGATATAGCTGCAACAGCGACAGGACTAACACAATACACAGCAGCGTTTGCAGGAGCTGTAAGCACAGCAATGACAACAGAGGCGATACTTGAGAAACTAGGTGAAGCTTGGTCAGACGTATCGGCTGGCAGTGAAACTTGGTCAGACATATCGGCTTCAAATTTAGCATTTACTCAGATTAGCTCTGGGTCAGAAAGTTGGAATAGAGTATGATACCTTTTGGCGAATGGCTACCAGACCAGTCAGATTTTCAGAACCCAGGGGCAACCGTTGCTAAAAATGTTATTCCAGCAGCGCGTGGCTATCGTCCGTTCCAAGGCTTAACAACTGTTTCTGCGGCTGCTGACAATAGGCTGCGCGGTATTTACGCTACAAAAGCAACAGATGGTACGGTTAATATTTTTGCTGGTGACGAGGCAAAGCTTTACAAGCTAGACAACTCAGATTTTAGTATGGACGCTGTTGGTACGGGTTTTACAGTTACTACCGATATGAACTGGGATTTTGTTCAGTTTGGCACTGATGTAATTGCTGGTGGTTCAGATGCTGATGTGCTGCGTAAATACACGATAGGCACGAGTTCATCTTTTGCTGCAATTAGCGGTGCGCCTGCTGCAAGACATATCGCTGTAGTGCGAGACTTTGTTGTAACAGCAAATGTAACTTATAGTTCTGCAACGCATCGAAGCAGAGTGCGCTGGTCGCAAATCAATGATGCTGGAACTTGGACTTTAGGTGCGAACCAAGCAGACTTTCAGGACATACCTGATGCTGGACATATTACTGGCTTAGTCGGTGGTGAGTTTGGCGTTGTATTACTAGAGCGTGCGATTGCTAGAATGCAATACGTGGGTTCTCCACTAATATTTACGTTTGAAAAAGTAGAAACAGGACATGGGTGTAACTATCCAAACAGCGTTGCTTCACTTGGCCCAACTCAAGTGTTTTACCTAGCAGACGATGGTTTCTTCATGTTTGACGGTCAGCGCAGTATACCGATTGGTGCAGAGAAGGTTGACACGTTTTTCTTTAACGACCTGAAGATTGCTGACAGTGATAGAATTAGCTGCACGATTGATCCAGAAAACCAAATTGTTATTTGGAGCTACCCGTCAACAGAAAGTGCAACTGGTGACCCCAATAGAATGCTGGTGTTTAATTATGCTGTACAGCGTTGGTCTTTAATAGAGCTTGAACATGAGTTTGTTGGTTCTTCTTTGACACCAAGTTTTACATTAGAGGGTTTAGACACGTTAAACTCAAGTATAGACGGCCTAACCACCTCGCTCGACAGTAGGCTTTATGCTGGTGGGTTTCTTTCGTTATCCGCAAGTAAAGACAAAAAACTACATACGCTTACTGGTGCTACATTAGATGCAACTTTAGAAACGTCTGAGTTTGAGCCAGCTACTATGCGTCAATCGCTGTTAAAAGGTGTAACGCCTTACATTACAGCAAAAGATTCAACCCCTACGGTCACTGTGCAGGTGGGTTCCAGGTCACGCCAGATTGATGATGCAAGCTATACTGAAAGTGTAGCAATAAATGATGATAATAATTGCCCTGTGAGGCAAAGCGGTAGGTATCACCGTATCCGTATAAATGCGTCTGGCACTTGGAGATATGCTCTTGGTGTTGATGTTGACGCTGTTGGCATGGGCAAAAGATGACCGATTTTAATTATGTAAAGCTACCTGCGGCTGGAGCAAATCCACGGCAGACGGCTCAAGCTGTTAATCTTTTGATTGACGGTAAATTCAATTCTACTGGCAGTGTTACTTTAGCTGCGAGTGCAACGACAACTGCGGTATCTGATTATCGCGCAGGCCCAGACAGTGTTATACTTCTAACGCCTATGACTGCAAATGCTGCGGCTGCTTATGCTGCTGGCACTATGTTCGTATCTGCAAGAGCAAAGCAGAGTTTTACTATAACTCACGCTTCAGACTCCCAGACCGACAAAACTTTCACTTACATTGTTATTGGATGAAATTCAGACTTATTCCTCCTGATAAGCTCCCTTTAGTTTGGCATCACATTGCCCCACTTTTGGATAAAGCTGTCAGCCTTTCGCCACAAAAAATAGTTATTCAAGACGTTTTAAATGCTGCTCTGCATGGAGTGTATTTTATTTGGGTCGCGGTGGACGAGGAAAAGGGTGAATTTGTAGGTGTCGTTACAACAAGAATTTTAACTTACCCACGCTGTCGCGCATTAGCGATGGATTTTATTGGTGGGTCACGAATGAAAGAATGGCTGCCTGAAGCGCAAAAAGCTGTTGAAGAACACGGCAAGCGTAACGGCTGTAAATTTTTAGAAGGATACGGGCGACGCGCTTGGTCAAGGTTTTTAGAACCGCTTGGCTGGGAACAAGCTTACATCACATACCATAAGGATATTTAACATGGGCAAAGGCGGCGGCGGTGGCGGTAGTAGTTTACCAGCCAACATGGAAAGCGCGATGAACACTGCATATTCGCAGTATAATCCATTTTCAGAAACATTTTCAGCATTAGATAATTTCAACCCACAAGCCTATACTGGGCAACGTGTTGCTGGCTTAAGCGGTCTGGAAGACACTGCGATTCAAGGGGCGCGTAATTTAGGCGTTCAACCAGCCTATATGCAAAATGCTGAAACCAACCTGTCTGGTCTAATGGGCAGTGGTGTTGATGCAAGCGCACTCCAGCAACAGTACAATTTAGCAGATTTGCAGGCAGGCAATGTTGGAACTGGTGGTTTAGCTGATTTAGCAGGTCAATCTGTAGACCCAACTATGTTGACAAATGCTGCCACAGCAAACGCTAATTTATCACCTTTACAAAACCTACTTGGCGCACAAACAGATACTTCTGCTGTGCAAAACATTTTTGGTCAACGCGCTAATCTTTCAGGTTTATCTGACGCCGCACAACGTGCAACAGATGCGTCAAACATTGTAAGTGCTGGTAATCAAACAACTGACACATCAGGCTTAAGTGCAATCGCAGGGCAAGATAATGCGGCAACTGGTTTGCTCTCTAACATGGCGTCAGGCAGCACAAACCCATACTTACAAACACAACTTGACGACGCTATTTCAGGTGCAGTTAATCAGGCATCATCACAATACGCGCTTGGTGGCAGACTAGGTTCAGGCAGTTTTGCAGATGCTCTAGGCACTGGTATTACAAACGCTGCTGCACCTATTCTTTCACAAAACTTACAGCAAGACCAGGCAAGACAGCTACAGGCTGCACAAGCTCTTGGTTCAGTTTCTGGTCAGGATATCGGACGAGAACTACAAGCTGCCGAAACAGGTGTTAGCGCACAACAGTCAGACATAAACAGAGCCTTACAAGCTGCACAAAGCGCGGCTGGTATTCAGCAATCTGATCTAGCTAGAGCTTTTGCTGGGCAAGGGCAAATGGTAGATGCAACACAAGCTGGTCTAGGCAGAGATGCTAATCTTGCTGGACTACTCACAGATGCAAGTCGGGCAGATTTAGGACAACAGGGCAACATAGCGCAAAGCTTAATTGGTGCTGGTCAAGCTGATCTTGCAAGACAGCTACAAGGTGCAGGCGCAGTTGCGAATTTAGGCACAAGTGATTTAGCAAGACAAAGCCAACTGCAAAACCAGATTGCTAATATTTTAGCAGGTAATGCAGACAGAGGTTTACAGGCAGGTACAACAAGTCGTCAGATTGATGCAACGCTTGCCAATCAACTTGCTGGTGCTTCTGAGGCAGACGCAAGAACAAGACTTGCAGCGATTGGCATGGCTCCAGGGTTACTTGGCGCAGAACAATCTAGGCTTGGCACACTGGCTCAGTATGGCGGTCTACAACGTGGTATTAATCAAGCTGGACTTGATGCTGCTAATGCTCAGAACGCTGAACAAAACGTGCTGGATCAAAACCGAATTAACGCATTACTTTCAGCGTCAGGTATGTCTTCAGGTCTATACGGTGATGCAGCAGCAATACAGGCTTCACGTCCAACAGCAGTGGGCAGTGGCTTGGGCGGTGCTTTGGCTGGAGCTAGTATAGGCAACATGATGGGTACAGGCATGGCAGGTAAAGGCGCACTTGGTGGCGGCCTGTTGGGTCTTCTCCCATTCTCAGATCGTCGCTTGAAGAAAAACATAGAGGCAATCGGCAAGCATCCAAATGGCTTAACCATGTACACCTGGGAGTGGAACGATACAGCCAAAGAAGCTGGCTTTGATGTTTACCCAACGTCAGGATTTATCGCACAGGAAGCTGAGAAGATTTACCCAGAACACGTCTTTGAGCATGAGTCAGGTTATCTAATGATCGACTATGTAACGCTTGAAGGTAGAAGGAGTGCTGCATAATGGGTTTATCAGTCTTTCCAAACAACATGAGCATGTACAACACTTATGACGACGCATTACTCAGGCAAATAGAGTTGAGCAATGGTAACGCTATGAATTTACGAAACGCACAAAACGCTGCTCAACTTCTTCCACCACAAGGTAATAACATGATGAACTCAATAATACCTCAAGCGAGGCAGTTTCAACAACAAGCCCCAAAGCAAGGTCTGCTTGGCAAGTTTAACAATGCAATGGGCAACTTACCCATGAGTGGCAATTTAGGATTACTCGCTGCTGGAGCAAGTTTACTTGAGGGCGGCAAAATAGGTGACGCAGTACAGGCAGGGTTTGGCACGTACCAAGGCTTAAGCGAAATGGAAGAGAAAAAGAAACGCCAAGCTGCAATGGCTAAGATTATAGAAAGCGGTGACTTCTCACAAGAAGAGCAAGCATTGATAGCAGCAAGTGAAAACCCAGCGGCTGTAGCAGTGCAAATTAAGAATAGCAAGAAAGAGGCAAAAAATACAGTCACAAGTCAAAGGACGGAATTAGCGGATCAATTTAATTTGGCAGGTGACGAGCGTAAATCATATTTATTAACTGGTAAACTTCCAGAACAACCAAAAAATGATAAAACGGCTTTACAAAAAAATTATGAGTTCTTTAAAAAACTTAAGCCTGATGCCTCTGAAGAAGAAATATTAAAATACCTAAAAAGTGGAAATACTTTTAATCTTGGTAATGATGTTCAAGTAAAAGGTGATTACGCGATTATTAAAGATGAGACTACAGATTTAGGCGTGAGATTTGAAGTAATACCCGGCTCAAAAACAGATATTCAAAGCCAAAAATTAGCGCAAAAAGAAACACAAATTAAAGATGCAAAACAGGCGGCGAATGAAGGGCAATCAAACTCAAGTAAAATTGTTTTAGACGAGATTAGCAGGGCAAAAGAAGCTATTAACGAAAACCCATTTTTTACAACTGGCTTCGTTGGTCAGCTTTCTGAAAATATTGGTGGCACACCAGCAAATAACCTTAGAACATTACTTGAACCAATTAAAGCTAATATTGGTTTTGACAGATTGCAAAGAATGAGAGATGAAAGCCCAACGGGTGGCGCACTTGGTCAAGTTGCTGTTCGAGAGCTAGATTTCTTGCAAGCTGTGCTTGGTAGCCTTGATCAATCACAAAACTCAGGACAAATCCTTGAAAATCTTAATCGGCTTGAAGACCAATATAAAGATTTTTTAGCAAGAATTTATAATGGTGCTTTGCAGTCTCAAAGAAATGGCGAGATTAATTCAAGAACCAACAAAGTTATAACACCGTTAGACTTTTTCTCTGAAAGCGAAATTGAAACTTTGTTTAGCAAAAAAGAAAAAACAGAAACAAACAATAACCTTAATTTATCACCCGACGCCATGAAATGGATGAACAAATGACAGTTGACCAACTTAGAGAGGCTGCCAAACGAGCATACGACGCTGGGGATATAAAATCTGCACAAGAATTGATTGCTAATGGGCAAAAGCTTGAGTTGCAACAAATTCAAGAAAAGAATTTAGCTTATTCTCAAGAAAACATGCTTCCCCCTCCTGGTGATATTAAAAGTGACGTTACAAATAAGTCAAAGGACAGGTACTTTGATACAACAGAAAAGTTTTCAAGACAGCCAAGAGAAGCTTTAAAGGGTTATGCGTCAAGAATGACAGCACCAGATAGAACTTTAATTGAGCGTTTAAAAGATGCCGGGATGACAGGTCTTTCAGGGTTAGCGACTGCTTATACTGGTGGAGCTGGTTTATTAGGCGATATGTTTGGTGGCAGCAATACTAACGAAATGAAACTGGCGCGTGACCTATACATGATGGGTGAGATAGCGGTTCCAGAATTAACAGGGTTTACAAGTGGGGCAAGTCGTCTAGCGCGTTTAGGGGCAGCTAATAAGCCAAAGCAAGACGCTGCTATGTCAGCACAAAATATTAATGTTACTCCAACTTTAGGAATGCAGGGGCCAGGATTGGGTTTAATTGAAGCTGGTTTGGATAAGATTCCATTTTCTGCTGGTTCAATTAAAAGATCAGCGGCTAGAGCTGAAACTCAAATGGAAGACGCTTTAAACAAGGCTGTCAATCAGATAGGAGAAGCAACTACCTACACGGATGCTGGTGCTGCTGCTAAACTAGGTACAGATAAATTTGTAACATCCTTTCAGGATAAAGCTGATAAATTATATACGACACTTGATAAAAAAATAGGTGGGAACACTTTTGTTACTGCCCCTAAAACAATCGGTGCTTTACAAGAATTAACAAGTTTTTCTAATAAATACCCAAAGATTGGTGAATTTTTAGGTACGCCAAAATATAAAAAGTTGCTAACAGATTTAGAGTTTGACGGTGCATTGAATGCTTTGCCTTATGAACTTTTAAAAGATTTACGTTCAAATATTGGGAAAAGCATTGGCAGTTTACGTGGCCCAATGTCTGACTTGCAAGGTTCTGATTTAAAAAGATTATATTCTTCTTTAAGTGACGATATGTATTCAGCCGCAGCTGCTTCAGGGCCAGATGCCTTAAAATCGTTTGAAAGAGCAAATAATTTTTATAAAGCTGGTATGCAACGAATTAATGGCGCGCTTACTAAAGTTACAAAAGCCAAAACAGACGAGCAAGCCTACGCTAACATCTTAGCATTAACCACTGCTGACAGCCCACGCGGAAGTTCTAAATTATTAAACCAAATTAAGAAAAGCTTGCCTAAAGAAGAATGGTCTACTGTATCTTCAACAATTATACGCAAACTAGGCGAGGCAAGAGCAGGTTCCAGGGGCGCACCTGATGGTTCTGACTTTGCAGAATTTTCTCCAGCAACCTTCCTAACAAATTGGAACAAAATGGATAACTCCGCAAAGACTGTTCTTACAAGCGGTAATATTCCACAATCTGCTAGACGCGAGTTGGATGATTTAGCAAGAGTTGCACAGCGTTATAAAGAAAAACCAATTTCAACAGGCAGTGCTGGTCAAAACTCACTTTTAGCTTTTATAGCAGGGTCTGTTGCAATGGGGCCAGTAAAATCAGCAGCAATAGTGGGCGGTACGTACCTTTCTGCTAGGGCTATGACAAGCACACCATTTTTAAAAGCACTTAACGCAGCAAGTGCATCAGACTTTACAAAACTAACCAAAATAGCACGCGATGGCGGCCCTTTGGCCTCAGAAGCATCATCTTTATTACGATTAATCAGCGCAGATTTAGCTGAACAAGAGGAACGAAACTAATGGCTAAAACTAAAATCTCACAATACGACGCAACAGCGGCTAACAACACCGACATAGATAGTATCTCAATCGCTGAAGGCATGGCCCCTTCAAACGTTAATAATTCTATTAGGGCGATTCTTAGCCATTTGAAAAAAATGGATGTCGGCACAGACGCTCTTACCTCACCACAGCTAACCTCTGTGGACATCAACGGTGGCTCAATAGATGGTGCTGTGATCGGCGCAAACTCAGCGGCTGCAATAACGGGTACGACTTTAGCACTTTCTGGTAATGCAGACTTAAACGGCGACCTAGACGTAGACGGCACAACCAACCTAGACGTTGTGGATATTGATGGTCTTTTAACAGCCAGTGCAGCTATTGAAATAAATGGTGCAGCAGGTGCTGGTATTTCAGAGGGAATGTTGATTGATTGGTCAACAAACTTAGCTAGATTTTTAACATATGACAGCTCTTCTGGTTCTGAAATAGCTTTTTTCACACAGCCCAGCGGAGGGTCTACAGCAGAGAGAGTTAGAATAAAAGACGATGGCGGATTTGTGGTTACACCAGTTGCTGGTGGACACGCAGTCTTTAACGAAGGTTCAATAGATGCAGACTTCCGTGTTGAGTCTAATGGCAACGCTAATATGTTGTTTGTTGATGGTGGGAATAATAGGGTTGGTATTGGTACGAATATTCCTAGTGCTAATGCTGAAATCTACGATACGCAAAATACACAACTAAGGGTAAACACAGAATCAGACGGTTACTTAGACTTATCCAACTACGGAAACGGTGGGGCTGTCATGACAAGTGCCGCACATC
>Ga0209336_10001447_pt1 | contig 11549 bp, 17 predicted proteins | sample LinPmetageLP32_FD_184042 | JGI IMG/M metagenome (GOLD analysis project Ga0209336, IMG submission 184042) | Marine viral communities from the Pacific Ocean - LP-32 (SPAdes) (version 2) | ecosystem: Environmental > Aquatic > Marine > Oceanic | place: Pacific Ocean | collected 2009-08-23 | reverse complement strand
ACCAAATACAAGCCATGCTAAACTTAGAAGCAGACTTTGAAGATGATGGTAATACTGCGTCTGGAAACAAAACGGGTGAGAGTAATATCATTGAGACTAAAGAAAAGAAAGACGCACCTAAACGTAAGTACAATCTATTTGATGCAGATGGCAAGATATCAAATGTATGTACAAGTTTTGCCACTTATGTAGGTGAGCTAAATAAATCTATAAATGTAGTGAAGAATAGTCACGCTTGTAGTTCAGCAACTATAATTCAGTTGCAAGACATTCAAGGATGGGCAGAAGGATTGCCTAAAGAGCATAAGAAGAACGCAGACGCTACTATAAAGAAGTGTAAACAATATATAACTTTAATTAAGGGAGAATAATATGTCGCAAAGAGATAACACAAATTCTGGGATTTTGTATAAAAACACTGATGATTGGAAAATCATTCAGCAAGGTAAACTTAATATTGATGGAGAGGAGCAACGCATTATTGGCGTAAGTCGTAAGAATAAAGATGGTCAGCCTATGGTGGAGCTTTACAGAGCTATTGGCACTCTCAAAAAGAATGAGGACAAGCAGTCTGACAAATCACCCAACGCAAAGGGTGTTGTCAATAGAGTTATGGACAAAGGTGCTTTGACTATATCAGCTTGGAAAGAAACGTCAGAAGCAGGCAATCCTTATACAAGTTTGAAAGTTAGAGAGTTTTCTTCTGATAGTTCTTACAGTGACCCTAACAGTGAAAGAAATGTCCTACATAAAGAGGAGAGTGAAGATGAAATTGATTGGTAGTATACTAATAATTTTACTTGCGACTGCTTGTAGCTCTAGACCTAATACAGATATAATCGTAGAAAAGAAAGAGCACCTTATGCATAGGCAAGAAGTCATAAACGCCATAGAGGATTGTAAGACTGCTAACTTGCGACCTATACTCTTCTTCAGTAAGAGGTTTGTAAATGACAAGCCTATACCTATGGTAGCTGACGTAACTTGTGCACCAAGATCAGGGTATTAATATGCTTATTCCAAAGTCACCAAAGATTAAAAACAAAAAACATTTAATGTTTGTTGCGAATCAAAAATGTTGCCTTTGCACTGTAGCCGCTGATTGGTGCAGAGGTAATGTCCAAGCTCACCACTTACTAAAGCCATATGAAGGCAAAAGAGGTATGGGCATGAAAGCTAGTGACAATAATGTAGTGCCACTTTGTTATGGTCATCATGCAGAGCTACACGATGTTGAAGGGCATGAGGATAATTTTTGGGTCAACTATAATCTTGAAGAGGACTTTGGAAGAAAGACTGCAGAGTATTGGTGGAACATTTCGCCTTATAACAAAGAAAGATTTAAAAAATGAACGAACAAATAATTTCAGAAAAAGAAGTATCAAAAGCCTTAGACTATCTCAGAGATTCCGCTGCGGAGGTAGCCAAAGCGAAAGCAGAACGTATTTACCTAGAAGAATATAGAAAGTCACTCAAGGCGTTGATTATGAAAGATCACCTAGATATATCTGTGTCTGCTCAAGAAAGAGAAGCCTACGCCAGTGATGAGTACACAAAACATCTAAGAGCACTACAAATGGCTATAGAGATAGATGAGAAACATAAGTTTATGAGGGTAGCCGCTGAAGCTAAAATAAATGCATGGCAAACTATGTCAGCTAATTATAGAGCAATCAAATTGTAATTTCATAGTTTCTCAATCACTCTATGGATAGAGGTGGGTGGGTTTTTCCTTTCTAGCCTACTCACCTTGTAATAAAAAAACATTTAAAAAGGGTTGACATATGTATCTACAATTGCTATATTATTTGTATAAGGAAAATGAACAACAAAATTAGGAAAAATAAGATGACAAAATTCAAAACAAAAAAAATAGATTTTGGTACTTATCAAGCATATTCTTATAGAGATTTCATAATTATGAATGACGTTCAATTCTATAACACTCCTGCAGTTTGGGTTGTTAAAATGCAAAACAATAAAGAAGTTTATTCTAATGGTAATAGTACCAAAAGAGAATGCATGGAATGGATTGATGGTTATTACCAAGATATGAATGACTTTCTTAATAGTTCACAATTTATTAACGATTAACAAAATTAGGAGAAACGATATGAACGAATTATTACACGATATAAAGGTTTTAGAAAACTTAGAGTACAACCTTAAATGTCATCAATCGCTATATGGTAAGGATAACTACTACATAGCCATGTCTATGAAAACTATCAAAAAATCTATCACTGAAAAGAAAAAAATCGTAGAGAATTTTGAGAAAGAAAATATGTCATATGGTGATTATGAAGAGCACATGAAGGGCGTAGGTCTTAATGATGTTGCTTAGTATCTTAAAATTATTGGGGGTTATAGCTTCTGCTATAGCCACCATGTTCTTTTTTTATTATCTGTTTTGGTTTGTATGCCTAATAGATAATGCTTGTTTTAACGCCAACTTTGGAGTGTGAATATGAAAAATTGTAAAGCAGAAAGAATTAATGCAAGTGCTAAGTTCTTGAGAAATAAATCAAAAGACTATGGTCAAGCTATGAATGTATACTGCCAAGATCATAGTCGTAAGATAATGAAGGACATAAGCTCGTTAAATCGTTCTATGTTGACTGCTACTGAAATAGATCAAATGTTATATATGATCTATATGTACAAGCAGTTGGATGGCTATCATTACGAAATGTCTGATAGAAAATTAGATTGCCTTGAGAAAAAGTTAAATGGTCTAAAGGCTGACGCTATAGTTACGCCATATGAAATCAAAAAAAATAACAATGAGGAGTAGTCATGTATACAAGAGTTGTAACTAAGTTGTGGCTTGGTAAATATGTAAGCATAAGAGATTATGAGGTTACCAAAGCTATTAGTAAAGGTGGCTTGATTATAGAGCATGATAATAAAAAAATGTTTCTAGATGTAGATGAATTAAAATCTTTAAAACCCAATCCAAAGCCAATACAATCTAAATTCAAAGGTACTTACAAATTAGTAAACATAACCTTTGCACCACTAACTACTGATCCAAATCAAGGAGATTTTTTATATGACTAATGGCACTAATGAAAATGATATTCTACGCCATAAACGTAGAGGTTATTTAGCTTACTTCAAAGATGGTGTTGAAGATGCCATTGTTAATGAAAAGCAAGACACTGAAAAAACTTTTTCTGACTATTACAAGCAAGGTTACAAACATGGTGAGGAGATTAAAGATAAACTGTTGATTAAGGAGATACCCTATGGTTAGCAAATATCTACTCAAAGAAGTGAGTGATGAAGCGTTAGACCTTAAAAATTTAATACAAAAGCATAAAGTTGATGTCAAACGTAATAGACTAAATGAAGAGCAAACCCTTAGTCACATTGAAAATATGTTAAAAATATCCTCAATAATATATGCAAAAATAAAATATTTAGAAGGTTTATAAAAAAACTCTTTTTAGGGGTTGACTTATGTATCTACAAATATTATATTAATAAAATAACGATCAACAAAAACTGGAGAACTAAATGACTAAATATACTAAAGATCAAATCGAACTTAAAAATTACATTGTTAAATTCAATGTAAAGTCACAATTCAAAACTGTCACTGATCTAGACCATTGGGCAGATTATGGTATCTACAATGTAACTGACTATGAGAAGTATCAGCTTACTTGTACTATCAAAGAAGCATCAGGTGCTTGTGGATCAAAGGTAAGAGTTGATTTTAACGATTACACATTACAACAACTTAAAGATATGTGTGATGATTATTGTAAACTTGCTAATGAAGCAGAAAAGCAACAAGAAATTGCCCAAAAGGATAACGCTTCTAACTTTTACTTGAGAATAAAAGAAGTTTGTAAGCTAGGTGCTTCTAACTATAGAACTGCTATTAGGTGGATACTTGAAGCAGATGAGTTAGAGCATGACTTTGCTTATGAGGGTGGCTATTTAGTTTGGGAATACAACTTAGCTTATAAACATAAAAAATTATTTAAAACTGCAGGAGTTGCATAATGCTAGATACTAAATTACAAGATGCGTTACAAGACGTATCATTTAAAATCGATGTGAGGGATATTCAAGGTATCCCTTCACACATGGGAAGAAAAGTAGTTCGCTTAGATCAGTGGGGTGCTCAAGCTGGTGACCCACTTGGTATAGTTGGATCACGATATAAGCCAATCCATCATGTAGATGCTTTTGGTGGTGCTCTAGAAGCTATGAAAAGTGGTGGCTTAGACTTCTCTAATAATGAGATAACTGTAAGCACATACGAAAATGGTGCTATGGCTAAGATGGAGTTATTACTTCCAGCACATCATGTACAAGTAGGTAATCACGATTTGTATCTTAAATTTGTAGCTAGAAATAGTTACAATGCCAAATGGAAGTTTCAGTCTTTCTTTGGATGGATGAACCATGTATGTTTCAATACTTTGGTAAGTGGTCAGAAGATTGCCTATACTGCCAATAGACATACTACTCATTTCAACGTAGATGCATCTAACAAGAAGATACAGAATGCAGTTACTGCTATCACTGACGAAACTGAGAGTTTTCAAAAGTGGTGGGATACTAAAGTAGAAGATGAGCAAGTTATTGACTTATTCAAAACTACTATAGCTAAAAGCCAAGCCAATGATATAAAAGTAGCTAGTGGTCAATCTGACACTAACAAAAAGCAATTATATCATTTGATGGGTTTATATGACGCTGAAGTAGCACAAATACATGGAAGGGGTGATTATGGCAGAAATGGTGCTAAAGGCTCTCTATGGTGTGCATATCAGTCTGCAACTGCATGGTCTACCCATCTTGGAGATGTAAAGTCTAATAGCACTAATAATCATATTGTTCAGCAACGTAGACAAAACGATGTGAGAAGTATGATCAATAGTAAGAAATGGAAAGAGCTAGAGGTAGCATAATATTAGGGAGCTTTATGCTCCCTTTTAATTTTAGGAGGTACTTATGGAAGATTTATATGATTTTAAAAATACTGTATTGACTAGTGAGGTTGAGCTTTCTGATATAGACAAAGAAATATTTAAGAACTTTGACTTTACATTTGATGGCAAGACTGAATTTACTATTCCACATTTCTCTAAAGTAGAAGAGGATTTTTCTATTGGCGTTATATATGGATCAAGTGGCAGTGGTAAGTCATCTATACTGAAACAGTATGGGAATGAAGAAGAGCTAGTGTGGGATAATAACAAAACTATAGCGTCACACTTTGATTCTGTAGAGGATGCCATAGAAAGACTTGGTGCAGTTGGATTGAATACAGTTCCTACTTGGGCAAAGCCTAGAAAGGTTTTATCTAATGGAGAAGGCTTTAGATGCGATCTAGCTAGGCGTTTAGGCAGTAACATTGTCATAGATGAGTTTACGTCTGTGGTAAACAGAGATGTAGCTAAGTCTTGTTCACTATCTTTGTATAAGTATGTCAAACGCAAAAACCTTAAAAACATTGTATTGGCAACTTGCCACGATGACATATTAGAATGGCTGCAGCCAGATTGGGTCTTTAACACTGATGCAAAGAAATTTGCGTCAAGGGGGTTAGTTCGGCAACCCATTGAAGTTAGAATTATCAAAGGGAGCAGAAAATATTGGGAGCTATTTAAAAAGCATCACTATCTAACAGAAGAACTGCCTGCGTCTGCACAATGTTATTTGGCAGTATGGGGTAATAGAATTATTGGATTTGCGTCTAGTATGTCACTTCCTGGATGGACACCACCTCTTTATGAAGGAGACAAAAGACTTAAATGGCGTGAAGCTAGGACTGTAGTTCTTCCTGACTTTCAAGGACTTGGCATAGGTACTAGGATATCTGACGCAGTTGGTGATATTATGCTAGAGCAAAAGGTAAGATATTATTCTAAAACTTCACATATAAGGATGGGTGAATACAGAGAAAAGTCACCACTATGGAGAGCTACTGTAAGTAATCTTAAAGACAGAAGCAGTGACACACATGACCATAAGAAACGCCTTATACCTCTAGCAAGAGATAGGATATGCTATTCACATGAATATATTGGTGAAAACAATAAATCTTATGACCCTAAGTATAATCGCCCAGATGATAATCAAATAAGTTTATTCTAATGCAATACGAATATCATATAGATAAAAGTAAATTTCTATCTACAAAATTTGTAAAGCCAAAAATAAATATTAAAATTATTAATGGTGACAGAAACTTATGGGGTATATTTAAGAAGCATCATTATCTAAGTGAAGAATTACCACTAGCTACTAGATGTTTCTATGCTCTATGGGATAATAATATTATAGGATTTAGTGCTACAATAAGTTTTCCAGGAAAAACACCACCTTTGTATGAGGGTGATATTAGAAAGAAATGGAGAGAATGTAGGACAGTTTTGATCCCAGACTTTCAAGGTTTAGGTGTAGGCACTCGATTTTCAGACGCAATTGCTGACTTACATATAGAGCAAGGTTACAGATACTTTAGCAAAACCTCACATATGAGGATGGGTTTATATAGAGAGAAATCCCCACTATGGAAAGCAACGTCAGCTAATTTACTTGATAGAAGTAAAAGCACTAATGGCAAAGGATATATAAATCATCACACTATAGAAAGAGACAGATTGTGTTATTCTCACGAATACATTGGTAAAGACAGAAAGTCTTACAATCCTATCTACAACGCTGAAGAAGATAATCAAATAAGTATATTTTAGTTACTCTGCTATACTTCTTAGGCTATCCATGATCTGATCAATATTTGGCTCTTTTCCATTTGGGTTGAGCTTACATTTATATTTACGAGGGCACCCGATTGATATATCTGTGAACTCCATCTCGAATGTTTTTTGTGCTCCTATATAAATACAAGCCATTTTATCTTTAAAAACTTTTTGTTTCATAAGTCTGCAGGTAGTCATAATTGGTAAAATTATTTCACCACGATGGATTTTTTGTTGTCGAGTATAGTCCTTTGGGGTGTATTGATATGTGTCTGCATACGCTTTTATTGCCATTACTAGACCTATGACGATCACTGCAACCACACAAAATATTATGCCCATTGTCTGTAATGTATCTATAATTTCTTTTTGTTGTTGTCTCTTTTCTACTTTGCGTAGTCTGATCGCTTCTTTGGCTTCATTAATTTTACTAGCTCGTTCAGCCAATATCTGATCCCAAGCAGTCGGTCCAAAGCGGAGGTTGATTATATTTTTAAGCTCAGTACGTTTTTCCTCAAGCAACTTTCTATCGATAAAATCTGAAGCAGTTGATTCTATACCAAACTGTTCTTTTATACCCATAGTCCCAGACTTTTTATTCATCTGAGCTTCACCTTCAAAGAAGCCATCAATTTGTTTAGCTATACCTTTGATATCGGATACTGTATTTATATTTGATTTTATGAACTCAACCGACTTCTGGACTAGTGCTATTCCTGTAAGGATTTCAGCAACAACCATAACATTATCCTATAACACTTTATCAGACACTGGAGACAAATTTATTAAATTCATATTAAGTATTTTTTCTTTTGTCTCTGGTTTTAGTTGTTTTGAAAATTCCACTATTTCACTAGGTGTTTGTGGTTCTTGTAAAACGCCCTTACTCATACTACTAGCTTCTGCATCACCTACTATTGAAGGTGCAAGTGCATTTATGTAGGACAAGGCTGCAGCCGACATACTTTCATCGCCACTAAATATTTCCATAAGTCTACCTAAATGAAATGTAATATCTGCTGGATTTCTACCCATTTTGGGAGCGGCATCTGCTATCCAATTAATAAATTTTTCGTTAGTTACTAGTTTTGACATATAATGTGGTGGAATTAATCCTGATGCCATCGTCAAGCCACCACTAATTACATCACCACTTTGCAACATAAATCCACCATAACCTAATGGTATGAATGCCATACCAGTAGCAATCATATCACCAGTTCGTGATACATTAGCGTAACTTTCTGCTGATTTAAAATTTTCAAGTAACTCGACTATTGTATCAAGGTCTTTTCTTGTATCAGTGCCTTTTCCAAATAATGCATCTTTTGATGAATTTGCAAGTTTAGAATAATTTGTTAAAAAACTATTAGTAGAAAAATCAGCGTTTAAGTCAGCACTGCCAGGTTTCTGATAACCTAGTCTATTCAACATAGATGCTTGCACAAATTTTCTTTCATCTTCTGGTAGATTTCTAAGCACCTTTTTAAGTTGATCGCTACTTTCTTTAGATCCTGCAACTAAAAAACTATAGGCTTTTAGGTCACCATCCATCTTTAATATTTTATTGACAACTGGAACCATATCAAATTCCATTCTGTTTGCAGTATATGCATCAGCTTTATCCATAGCTTTTTTAGCTTTTTCACCACCATTTGCTAAAACAATATTTTTTATGTCATCAGTAAGAGCTTTGTAGACTTGTGTCATGTATCTAGATTGTGGCTTTGTTATACCAACTAAACCTTGTCCAGTTGCATCAGTGGTTAATCTAATTGCAGTTCTAAGCTCTCTAAGAGCTTTTAAATCCATTACACCACCCTGACTAAGTATGTCATCTATCTTTTTTAATGTTCCACCCATGTATTCGCCAAAGGCTTTTGGATTTGTGTCAAACTTAGTTTTTAGCTCTGTTTTTAAATTTTGTAAGTTAGTTAATGTGCCTTTTGCATTTTCACCAGCTAAATCAAAGGCATCATCATATAATTTAGTTTGATCAGAAAGAAATTTAAATTTAGCTTTATTCATTCCTGATCTTATTGTATCGCCAATTGTACCACCTTCTCTAGCACTTGTGGGTGAATATTTTTTGGACAAATCTTCTGTGGCTGAAACTATTTGTCTCTTAAATTCTTCAAAATTTTCTACAAACTTACCTTTGCCAGTTGGAAATTGCTCTAATCTTTTTTCTATAAATTGTAACACAGGAGCATTAGTTGCTACGCCTGCAGTTGGTGCTTTTATTCCTAGTGCTTTTGCATTTTGCAAGGTTTGTTTTGCAATTTCTTTTCTTTCTCCAGTATATCCAAGTGTTTTTTGGATAAGGTTTTTACCTAGCGTACTAGCACCATCTAACAGACTTTGAAATGCTTTTCCTGCAACCATCTCACCTAGTATATTTTCCCCAGCTTCTAGTGTTCTTTCTAATGGTGTTCCTCTACTTATTGGTTCTGGCAACATTGCACTCATTGCGAGATCGTAACCTTGACCAGCCAACTCTGACCCCATAGCCACTCCTGCTGGAATGGTAATCGCTTCTTCTGGTGTAAACATTTGTGGTCCAGTTTGACCACCAACTGTAGCTATAGTTCCACCAATTATGCCACCACCAGTTTGTGCAATCTCTCTACCAAACTCCATAACATCAGAAGCAGTCACACCCATATCAAATATGCCACCCTCTGTTTCATCAAACAATGTTAATAAACCAGTATCTGGATCTGTATATACATAATTGCCATCACCAAGAATAGTTCCATCAGTTGATTCTGCATCTGGAAAAAACTGTTTTATTGCTTTAAGTTTATCTTCTGGTTTGTTGAATGAACCTACAACAGCTCTAATATTGATTGGTGCTCCAGAGGTTTTATCTATTGCTATTTCAGCCATTTATTTCGTACTCTTTGTTACTAATGGTATGAATTGGTTACTACCTTTTTCTGTTTCTATATAAGTTATACCATTTTGAATTTTAATTTTTCTACCCATTACAGTACCACCATCCTTGCTCGTTTTATCAAGTATTTTTTCTGGTAATTTTTTATTGAAGAAATCTGGATCTGCATTTTTACCTGTTGCATTTCTGCCTTGATTTATTCCATCTATAGAACCTTTAAAGTATTGAAGAAGTGCGTCAATTTTATTTCTAGCTTGTACTTCATTGTCAAAAGTATTTGGCAAATATAATTTTAAATAATTAACTAACTCTGCTGGTGGCACTGCAGCTCCTGATCTTTCTCTCAAAATTATCTCAATAGCTCTCTTCATGGATTGTATAGTTGTTCTTGCATTGTTTGCCACATCTGATCCAGTTAATGATCCAATTAATCCTAAAGACCATGTAGGAGCTATGTTCATTGTTGCGACTAATTTTTGGTTATATTTACCATTAGGAAATATAAGACTAAGTGAAGTATTAAGGTCTTTTAATCCACTTTTCGCATTTGTTAGAGACTTGACCTCTGTAGTGCCTAACTTAGTGTCTTTTGTGCTTAACACTGTAAATTTAGTACCACCAACATTTATTGTCTCAAACTTCTTACCTTTATTCTCACCATCGCCTTCTTCTTCTGGTCCTTCTGGCGTTATAAATGTATCTGCAGTTTCTATACCTGCTAATTTTTTAAGTTTATCTACCTTTTCTTTACCAAATTCTTTTTCTAAAATGTCATACATATTTACACCTTGTTGTAATGTCATAACAGTTTTAGTTGGGTCTTTTGGATCAGGTATAGGCACTAATTTTGTATCTCTAAGTTCTGTAATATCAGAAAGTAGTTTAGATGTAAGACCAGATGGTAGAGTTTCTCCATCACCTAAATTAAAAAATGTTTTTGCATTTGTGATTATGCCATCTCTTAATCTTTCATAAGTATTAGGTTTTGGAGGAGTTGCTTCTTTAAATGATGTAAGATTACCACGAGGTACTAAAGCAAATTCACTTGGGGTAAGGTCAATAACATCGCCCTCTGTGTAAAATTTACCAGTTTTTGGATTGGTGTAAGGTAGTTTAAGTGCCTTTACTACTTCATTTGCATTTAATATTTTATATTGATCTGGCTTACTTGGCTTTACGTTCTGCAATCTAAGTTGTGCAAGTTCTTTTGCATCTGCTGAAGTTTTTAATTGTGAAGCTAATCCTACAACGCCTTTTCTCTCTGCATCTTTCCTAGCTCTTTCTGCATTTACTTGTTTGATGTACATTGACGCAGTATCAGCACCAGCAATATTAGCCGCACCTAATGCAGTAGCTCCTGGTCTAGATGCTTCTGCTCCCATCTTGGTGAAGAAATTAAGCATCATCATACCAGTGTTTATTCTATCTTCTTTTTCTTGTTGTTCTGGACTTTTGGTATACAATGTATTATATAAATTTTGTGCTTGTGGTAAGAATGAAGCTAGTGATCCAACTTTTGGAGGTAATTGAGTAATACCACCACCAGCAACACCCAAGTTAACGCCACTTTGATTAGCTTTATCTACCTCACTAGCATTACTTGGCATTAGTTGGTATGTGCCTGGTTTTAATTCACTCAATCCTAGACTTTGTTTGAAAAGATTCTTTGATCTATCACTCATAGTATCTATGTCGTTTTGTTGTATAGTTACTTGATTAATTGCCATTATCGACCACCTGGTCTTTGGCTCATATAGTAAGCACTAGCTAACGATCCTAATCCACCTAATGTCTGTCCATAGATACTTGGTGACTGTATGAATTGTTGTCCTTGCGTCAAACTAATATTTCTTGTGTCATATGGCGTACCTTGTAATACACCTAATGCATAGTTGATTTGAGATTGTGGGTAGTTTCTTTGCTCTACA
>Ga0209336_10001445_pt1 | contig 11574 bp, 13 predicted proteins | sample LinPmetageLP32_FD_184042 | JGI IMG/M metagenome (GOLD analysis project Ga0209336, IMG submission 184042) | Marine viral communities from the Pacific Ocean - LP-32 (SPAdes) (version 2) | ecosystem: Environmental > Aquatic > Marine > Oceanic | place: Pacific Ocean | collected 2009-08-23 | reverse complement strand
GTGATTTAAATCTATCAGACTATAAGCCTGGGCAACCATTATCCAGAGAACAGATGGATGCTATTCTTGATATGGAAAACAATAACCTTATTCCAGATGATGTTAACGATCAATTTAACGCACAATTAGAAAAGCATCTTGATAGTACTGGTCTTGACCAAAGTGGTGACGTTGCTACTGTTGATGGTGATCAGAGTGCTGAAATAGGTGGTGGTGGTGGCGGCGGAATCCCAGGAGAAGACTTTGATGAACTATCAACTGGCAGCTCTGGATCAAACTTTAATGCTGATCCAGATTCTGTAAATTCCTTACAGGATAAAGTTGCACAAAGCAAAGCTAATCTCCAAGCTAAAGCAGATCTAGTTGCACCAGGTGGAACAGGTCAAGGTATAGTTGTACGTGGTAATATACCAATTACAGATCCAGACCAAATTGCACAATTTAATCAACAGTTTCCAGGAACAGAAGCAATGTCATCTGAAGCAACTGAATGGCTTAAAGCAAACGTTGACGGTGCCGCAGAAAAATTTGATGCAAAAGCGGCCGAACGTGCCGCAAAAATAGCGGCTCGTAAAGCCAGATTATCACAAAGTGGACACAGTCTAAGAACCAATGTATTAAGTGAAGATCAAGTTTCAAAGTTGTTTGTTGCAGTGGCATATAGAAATAACAAATACCTTATGGAAGCACCAGGGCTATTGCAAAGAGCAAAAGCACAAATATCAAAAGGTGTCACTGCAGCCGCAGGTAAAGCAAAACAAATTGGCACTAACATAACAACTAAGGTCACTGCTGATAAACTTATGAAAGCATGGACCAAAGCAGGCAAGCCAACTGATAGTGTACAAGTTGCACAGTTCTTAACTAACTTTGGTGTCGACGGAGCAGTATTACAACAGAGTTATCAAACTGCTAATTTAAAAATGCCTGATCTAAAGAAAATTGCCAGCAACGATCCAGTAATGGCATTGGTACAAAAAATTAATGCAACACCAACTATTAAAAAGCAAGTAATAGCATATTTAAACGCGGTGACATAATGAAATTAAAAGAGGGTGGCAACGTCTTCAAAGATGCAGACGGTGCTATAGCAACAAAACGTATCAACCAAACTGACGTTAAACCAACCATAAAGTGGTTAGAGCAACTTACTGGTTTGCCTCTCATGGATAACATGCTTGGTAGTACAGGACAGAAGACAACATCAGGTGATTTAGATCTAGCCGTTGATCCTCAAACAATCAGCAAACAAGAACTAGAATCAAGACTCACCAAGTGGGCAGAGTCACATGGCTTTGATCCTAAAGAATGGATACGCAAATCAGGCATTAGTGTACACTTTAAAGCACCAATAACTGGCAGAGAAGATCAAGGCTATATACAGACTGATTTTATGTTTGTGGTCAAGCCAGACTTTTCAAAGTTTTTAATGAGAGCAGATCCTTCAAGTACTTACAAAGGTGTAACACGCAATGTACTAATGAATTCAATTGCAAAAGCCGCAGGTTATAAATTATCGCCAAATTCAGGATTAGTTAGCAGAACAACCAATGAGCTAGTAACCGACAACCCTGAAGAAATTGCAAAACTCATACTAACCAAAAGTGCAACTGAAAAAGATCTATTCAGTGTAGAAGCAATCATCAGTGCATTACAAAGTGATCCTAACAAAGATGCAAAATTAGCAGACTTTAGAGGCTATGCTGAACGTGAAGGATTGCAGTTTGAATCAATAAAAGAAGGTGGCAGTGACTGGCTTGCAAGACTGCGTGACAGAATTGTTAACCAAGGAATGGAAGTTGTTACAGACAATAGACCATTATACAAACCTTATCTTGCAGAAGGTGCAAGAATAGAACACCCAGAAGATCTGGTATTTGATTATGGTTCAAAAGGTATAAAACAAGCAATTGATGGTATCAAACGCAGTGCAGAAGAACCAGCAAAAACAAACACAGTTAAATGGGACGGCAAGCCTGCTATAGTATTTGGACGTGATGATTCAGGACAGTTTATACTCACAGACAAGGGCGGCTTTGTTGCTAAAAGATACAATGGAATGGCAACAAGTGCCAAAGACATGGCAAGAGTACTTGGCAATAGAAAAGGTGATGATTATGGTCCTTTAATACAGTTGTATGGAAAACTTTTTCCTCTGTTGGATAGAACTATTCCGCAACACTTTAGAGGGTTTGTACAAGCAGATTTACTATATAGTTCAACACCACCAGTTGAGAATGGTGCATATGTGTTTACTCCTAATCAAGTAACCTACAGAGTAAGTGATGCTACACCACTTGGTAAACAAATTGGAGCCAGTGAAATAGGCATTGCTATACATACAGAGATTGACAAACCAGGCGGCACTGTACGACCAGTAACATCACGTGTACTAGACAAAGCACCAGGTGTATTGGTTTTAGATAGCACCATGAAAGACACAGGCAGTGCTATTGACCTGGACAAAGGTCTTGTGATAAAAATACAAGACACTTACAACGAATATGCTCCAGCAATAGATGCTTTTCTTGATCCACAAGAACTAAGACGCAGAAGAATTGGTAGCATGCCAGGGTTGATGAAACAGTACATCAACTTTAAAGTTAGGCAAGGTGGATTTACAAACATGATTAAAGACTTTGGTCCATGGGTAACACAAAAAACAAAAACACAAGCACCAAGAATTATTGAATGGATGAGTGAGAATCAAGGCGCAGTTAGTGCCATGTTCAGCTCTTTTGTAAATATTGCATTATTAAAAGACAAACTGATAGTAGCACTTGACAATCAAGATGCAGATGTAAAAGCAGATATAAAAGGTGAACCAGGACACGAAGGATATGTTGGCAAGGATATGAAATTTGTGAACAGAGATAAATTTAGCAGAGTGAACTTTGCAGCCAACAACCCAGGAGGTGCGTAATGTCAGACGCAGAAGCAGGAATACAATTTATATACAACATGAGAGAACACCTAGTTGATGTAGGTATAGCAACAGTATACGCAATAGCAGTATATGCGTTGGTGTTATGGATAAAGAAAAAGTTAAGTTAATGGCAGTAACCTCTGTAGATATACAACAACTAGAAAAGTTTGCCGATAGAATATTTGCAGACGTTGGTATCGATGTGGAATTTACAAAACATTTTTTAGATAGAGTCAATGACGAACGCAACGACAAGCCTATTGTGCCTGCTGAACTCACTAGATTGTTCAAGCAAGAACGCAAACGTTATGGCAAGCCTATTGCACAGATGGGTCCAGATAGCGAAGCAGTGATGCGTGACCTACAAACAAACATCAATGTGCCTTTTGCACTGGTGCTGGATAAAAGCAATGATGAACTTGATCTTATTGCCAAAACTGTTATGCGTAAGGACAACTTTTCAACTCCTAATCGAGTATTTACAGTTGAAGATTCGCCTTTTAGAATTGCCAAACGTTATGAGATGCCACGTAAGAGTGTACGTCCTATACCAGTAGTAAAAGAAGGTGCAACAAAAAAGCATCCTAAAGAGCCGGGTGCATACTTGATGACACACAACGGTATTGAATACAAGATATCAAGACACTTAGATGACAATGACATACACAGAGGTGAATGGGATATATATTCTAAAGGCGTAAGTGCATTTTCAGGTGACAATTGGGAATGGGTAGACACTGTGACTGCAAGATGGAACGCTATTGCACGTGTAAAAGGACTTAGTGAAAACAAACAAAAACCCAAGATTGCGTTTGACTGGATTACAGAAAGTCGTGCATACAGAACACCAAGACAACTTAACAAACTAACACAAAAAGCAGTTGGTGAACAGTTGTTTGAACAGTTGTTGGCATTGCAAATATTTGTTGACAGTGATCCTGCATATGCAGCTCGCATCTCAGAAGAAATTATGAAACTGCAAAACTGGCCAGGGTTTAGAACCAGTCAGCCTGACTTGTACAACCTAATTGCTATTGCAATGAAACCAGAACGGTTCAAAGATCGTATTAAACAAGATGTAAAGATTGCAATTCCTGAACTTAGATTAAAACGTAATCTTAGAAGCATTATGAAAGGTCAGTTTAACAACAGTGACTATAGTTACATGATGTTAATACTGCAACGACAAATGGTAGACTTTTTACCAGCACCGCTTATACAAATGCGTAGACAGATATCCAATTGGGACAGACAAACACCTAGAGACAAGAACACAATCCGCTCGAGACTTATGCTACAGATGCGTAAGACAGGTTTGCAAAATGAATTCTACGAGTTCTTACGCCGAACAAAAACCTTTGCTCGACGCTAATCTACGCCTTTTAAAACTACCAATCTATGCTAAATAAAAGTAGGAACTGCATTAGCGATTCCACCATTAGATATAGGAGATTAAAATGGCAATATTTACAAGAACCCATGGTAATGCACAACAAGTATTCCATATGGACACAAACAACGGATCTTTATCTGGCGCATTAGCAGAATCAGCACCAGTTAACGTAGCAGGTCCAAAACTAGCTTTTTTCAAATTATTGATAAACGACGGTTCTGCAGTAGACTTACAAGCACAAGTTGGAACAGGATTAGGAGTAGAAGCAATTTTACAAGACATTCAAACAAAGTCAACTGTTGCAATATATCAAGTAGAAGACGATACAACTGGACAGATTTCTGTTGCACTTTACCCAACAGACGCTTACACAGCAGCAACATTGCAAACACAAATTCGTTTGTTAACAGCAGCTGGCTCTACACCAATCGACTGTTCAAGTTCAACAGTAGCTGATGCTGGAATGAAATTAGCATAATTTTAATTTGCTATAAACAAATATCAAACCCTAGTTTTTATTAACTAGGGTTTTTTTGTGGCTAAATATTCGTATGCAAAAGACACAATGGATATATGAAAGCCCTGACCAAGGCGATACAGTTTATCGCAGACGTTTTGGTAGTCAAAGGAAAGAGTTGGTTTTTAAAAAGCCAGATCCACACAGTATTTCTGCACATATGGCAGAAATTGTTTCAGAAAGTCCAAAAGATCCAGTTATCAAAGACATGCTAGACAAACTACAAGTGTATTGGAGTTTACGAAATGCAAACAATTAGTGTAATTACCCATTTTGACTGTACTCCAACAGGTACCAAAAGCTATAGAAAATTACAAAACGGATATGTTGACAATTCGGGAAGAACTATATCAACACTGGATGATTGGAACTTCAGCAGAAATCAACAACGCAATTGGGAAACAATACTGCAATGCGTTAGTCTGCAAACACAACCAATGAATGTATCAGATCCTCAAATAATCAAACGAAAAGAAAACACATTGTGGACATTCAGTTTTGGTATTGAACACAGAGGTATCTTTACCAAAGACGATGATCAACTTGGACTATTAAAAGAGGCAGTACACGGTGTTCCAATGATTGTTGGACTAGATGAAACCTATAGAGAAGGATTTTTGTTGCCTTATTTAATCGCTAAAGGCGATAATCAGAATATTGTGTTCGATATTATTGAAAATATAGAATAGTAAAATTGCATATATTTTATAAATACTTGCAGATAAGAATTTAGAGAGACTACGATGGCTGACACAGCACCTATCGAGAAAAAGAGTTTAGAAGCACATGTTGATTTATGTGCAGAGCGATACAAATCTATGGCATCGAACATAGAAGGCTTAGATAAAAAAGTTGATCGCTTGGAAATGATGATTAATCAAGTTCATGTAATGGTTGAGAAAATGGCTCAACGTAGAACAGACCAGCTTATAGGCTGGGGAACAGGTTTAATAGCAGCTCTAGTAGGAACAGTTGGATGGTTAGTGATAACTTACGTAGTCGGGTAACAGATAAAGCCTCCCGTTTATTAAATAAAATTGCAGATGAACTTCTGAATAGCAATCCCAATGCTATTTTTAGAGATGGCGATAGTATTATGGCGTTTGCAGAGTATGAGATTGAAAAAATTTCTACTGATGAATACCAAGTCTATAAAGACGAATACCTAGTTATAACTTGTAGCAGTTGTAGAATTGCACTTAGTTATTGTATACTAGACAAATATAAAAAACCAGTGGACGCTCAACATCTTGTTGAACTAGAGGAAAAACTTCTAACAAGACAACAGGAAATGATGCACTACAGACATTTTGTCAACAGTGATAAGATTGATGATATGCGTAGAGAAGTTGCGTTACATAGACTAGATACTGCAAAATATCAGTATCATCAGATACAAGAACAATTAACGAAAAGTATAAATGTTGCTAAATACTGTCAGCAAAAGGGATTTGATAATGAAATTATTTGACTTAGACGCACCTCAAACCAAGAAGTCTCAGAAAGTACTCGAGAGCTATTTTGGTAACAGTGTGGATTTTAATAAGATGTCTCCAAGAGACTCAAGCAACATGTTAACAAAAGTTCGTGGTTTAATCTATGAACATCGTAAAACAAAAACACTAGCCGGTAGTGAAAAAAACCCAACATACCTAAAGTTATTGGTTATGGAAAGAGGCTTACATGCTAGACTGCGTGAAGCTGATATTAAACTAGAACCACAAACTGGTGCAACAAAAATTTCTGCTGATGGCAAAACTATTGGAACCGCAGATCAAGCGACTGCTATGCAATTTCAAAAAGATGTTGAAGCTGGTAAAATGAATATCGGCGATATAGATGAAGAGCTAGTTAGAGAAGCAGAAAATTGGATTAAAAAAGCAACAAGTAAAAATCCTGGTGCTTTTACAAGACAAGCAAAGGCTGCAGGAATGAGCACAAGTGCATTTGCAAACAAAGTATTATCAAACAAAGATGACTACAATGCTAAAACAGAGAAACGTGCAAACCTTGCTAAAACACTAGGCGGTTTTAAAGAAAGCAGAAATGCTGGTAAAATACTTGCAAAAATTGCTGAAGGTATGACACTGAGAACAAAAGCAGGTCGCTATCTAAGTGAAAGCGAAGTACAACAAGCACAAGTAATTTTAGCCGCACAAGACATGGTTGATAGAATGCAAGGCATGTTAGAAGACATTACTTCAATGCAGTTTAAAGATTTACCTGCGTTGAGCAGTTCCATACAAACAACAATAGGAACTAACGAAGCACAAGCATTCAATGATGCTGCTGGACAAAGTTTGGCCGTATTAGTTGATGCTATACAGGCTTCAAAAGTTGAAATGGAAGCTGCACAAGGCACACTAACAGGCGTTGAGCCAGTCGTTCCTGGACAAGAAGAAGTTGCAGGTACTCCAGCAGTTGCTGAGCCAGTAGCAGATCCACTAGCCGCAGATCCAATTGATGCAACTGCAGACGTAAACGTTGATGCAGAAGCAGGCGGTGAAGCAGTTGACGTCAATGTTGATGTACAAGATGGAGCTCTTGGTAGAGCAAGAAGATAAATGCGTATCCTTGAGTTTACAGCAAAGTCAGATAAACCATCTGCACAACAACTAACTGCACTTGCAGAGTATCTGCTTGGTCGTGCAGACGATGAAGCAACTCAACACACAGTCCCAATTAAAGTCTTTTTAAGTATGGCCCACAACATGGGTGTGAATATTACTGATCAACAACTACGTACACTTGTAACACAAGACCCTTTGAAAAATATTATTTCTAATGTAGATGCAGACAACATTATTCTAGTTGGTGCAGGTGTGACAGGTGAAGAAGGTGCTGATACCATGACTGTTGATCAAGCCCAAGACACAGTTGCCGGTATGGCAGATACTGCAAACGAACTTACCTAAACCACTTGACTTCTCATTTTTATCGTGTATACTAGATACATGCTTATAGAAAAATTCCAGTACAAAAATTTAACAAGAAAACAGATTGACGGCAAACGTCTGTATTCCACTCCAGATGGCAATGCCGTGCCCAGTGTTACTACCATACTTGGTGCTACACAATCAAAAGAAAAGCAGGAAGGACTTGCACGTTGGCGAAAACGTGTGGGCACAGATCAAGCACAAAAGATAGTCACAGAAGCTGCCAACAGAGGTACACGTATGCATACCTATTTGGAAAACTATTGTATTGATGGTACTATCAAAGAACGTGGCAACAATCCATTCAGCTGGCAATCACATGCAATGGCTGAAACTGTTATACGTGAAGGCATGTGTAACGTAGACGAAGTGTGGGGAGTAGAAGTACCCATGTACTTTCCAGGAATTTATGCTGGTACTACTGATCTAGTTGGCATACATAATGGTGAACATGCTATCATGGATTTCAAGCAATCAAACAAGCCTAAGAAAGTAGAGTGGATTGAGGATTACAAACTTCAACTATGTGCATATGCAGAAGCACACAACGAAGTTTATGGAACTGCTATTACCAAAGGGGTGGTATTAATGTGTGTCAAACCAGCCGTTGATGAAATGGGCCATCTCAAAGAAGAGCCTCAGTATCAAGAATTTATTGTTGAAGGTGATGACTTTGAGCACTGGAGACAACAATGGTGGAAGAGAGTTGAGCAATACTATGTGCAAAGCTAAATACAGCTAGATTACGGAGTTTCAATAAATGGCAATAGTACAAGTTTCTCGAATTACAAACCGTAAAGGTCTTGCTGATAACCTACCTCAACTTGCAGGCGCAGAATTTGGATGGGTGATAGATCAACGTAAATTGTATATTGGTAACGGCACTATAGCCGAAGGTGCACCAGCAATAGGCAACACTGAGATACTAACACAATACAGTGATATTCTAAACCTTTCAACAAGTTATACCTATAAAGGTGAGCATGCTGGTTATACTGTGCAAACAGGACCAACTTCAAGTGATCCGGTGACACAGACTTTACAAGCAAAATTAGATAATTTTGCAAGTGTATTGGACTTTGGTGCAACTGGTGATGGAGTTACAGATGATACAAATGCAATTAATAGAGCATTGTTTCAGTTATTTTGTGTACAAACAAACACAACGATTAGACGTAGTTTGTATTTTCCAGGTGGAACATACAGAATAACCAATTCAATCAACGTACCTCCATTTGCAATGCTTTACGGCGACGGTCCTGGTAGTAGTATACTTCAAATGGATGTATCAAGTGATAGTAGTTTTGGTGCGTATTCAATGCGTACTGCTGACAGTCTACAACAAACTGGTGTCAACATTGGTAGTAATAGTGCAACTGCTCCAAGAGATATAACAATTGAAGGTCTAAGTTTTGACAGTAAGGAATCAACTGATATCATGCTGATAGATCGTGCAGAGGGTGTGAGTATAAACAATGTTAACTTTAAAAGCCTAACAAGTGCTCCAGCAAATGCTAGTGATAATATTGCTGGTATAAGATTTGATAGTACTGCAGCAAATACCTGTAAACAGATAGAGATAAACAATTGCAATTTTAGTTTCTTAAGTTATGGTATTAATACTGACGAAAATATTCAAGGTGTAACTGTGCAAAATTCACAGTTTAGTAGTTTGTATCAAGGCATATTACTTGGCACAGGAACTCCTGACAACGGCGGTCCAGAAGGTGTAAGAATTGTACAGAACCTTTTTGATGAAGTAGCAAAGCAAGGTATAAGCATTGGTGCAGTGGGATTGAACGTAAGTGCATACAATACATTTTTAGATGTTGGAAATGATTATCTAGGAGCTGGTAATGCTGCTTCACCTATAGTTGAAATCAATGGCAATGATAATGTCAGCATAGGCGATATGTTTGAACGTAGTGACGCTGATGATCGAATTCAACCAAGAGTCAAACTTAATAACAAAGCCTGTTACGCATTAACAAACGGAAACGAAATTGAGTTTGGAACCTATCATAGACTTGCTGGCGTAAGTACAGACTTATCAGTACAAGGAAGTGCAACTACAATATTTACAGTCAACACAAGTAATGCTACTGCATTTAATGTAAACTATCAGATGAAAGAACCAACTACTAATGTTGTACGTTTTGGAATGTTAAGAGTTGTTGGACAAGACACAGATGATAGTGCTGGCACACTAGCATATGTAGATGACTTTAGTGAAGACAATCCAAATAACTTTGTGATCAGTGCAGTACAAAGCGGTTCAACAATTAGTGTACAATATACTAGCACAATTGCAAATACTTTTAAATATTCCATAGAACATTTTAGTGTATAAAACATGTGGCAAGGCCATTCCGAAAAGCGATTAATCGCTTGGGCAGATCTTCGTAGTTCTTGCAAAGATAATCCCAACTTAGAACAAGTGATAACTAGTATACACGATTGGTGGCAACAAGCCCCAATGGTGCTTAGATATTTACATTGTGATTTAGTAGATGACTGGCCGGATCCCTGGGATTTAATTGCCGAAAACACCTATTGTTCACTTGCAAAGTGCTTGGGAATGTGTTATACTATTTGTATGTTAGGAAGACAGGACATAGATGACGTTTGCATTTTAGAAATAGATAATAATGACTATATAGTCCGTTTAAACAAAGGATTATACATACTTAATTGGAACGTAGATAAAGTAGTAAATATCAAACTATTAGATAGACCAAAAATAACCAGAAACATAGACTCTGCTGTGTTTGCACACAAGATACGATAGAAAGGCCCCCAAATGACAATTCAGGTTACCAAGAGAGACGGCAATAGAGAACCATTAGATATTGAAAAACTCCACAAAGTAGTTTGGTGGGCAACAGAAAACATAACAGGCGTAAGTGCAAGCCAAGTAGAAATAAGCAGTAATGTACAGTTCTATGATGGAATTACTAGCACAGATATACAAGAAACACTTATAAAAAGTGCCGCTGATTTAATATCAGAAGAAACACCAAACTATCAGTTTGTTGCTGGTAGACTTATAAGTTATCACATAAACAAAATGGTCTATGGTGGATTTGAACCTTGGCACATTTATAAACTAGTAAAGCACAACGTTGATGCAGGCTTTTATGATGCAGAACTGCTAACAGAGTATACAGAAGAAGAATGGAATACAATCAACACTTGGGTAAAACATGATCGAGATGAACAACTTACCTATGCGGCTATGGAACAGTTTCGAGGCAAGTATCTTGTACAAAACAGAGTAACAAAAACTCTCTACGAAACACCACAGATGACATACATGCTTATAGCGGCCACACTGTTTCAAGACTATGATCCTAAGATAAGACTACGTTGGGTAAAAGATTATTATGATGCAATATCAACACATCAAATAAGTTTACCTACTCCAGTAATGGCAGGTGTGCGTACTCCACAAAGACAGTTTAGTAGTTGTGTTCTTATTGAAACAGATGATAGTTTAGATTCAATCAACGCAACTGCAAGTTCAATTGTAAAGTATGTTTCGCAAAAAGCAGGTATTGGTATCAACGGCGGTAGAATTAGAGCATTAGGTTCGCCTATAAGAAATGGTGATGCATACCACACAGGTGTTGTCCCGTTTTATAAAATGTTTCAAGCAGCCACACGCAGTTGTTCGCAAGGTGGAGTTCGCAATGGAGCGGCAACACTTTATTATCCGTTATGGCACTTGGAAGTAGAAGACTTGTTAGTGTTAAAGAACAACAAAGGTACAGAAGACAACAGAGTAAGACACATGGACTATGGT
>Ga0209336_10001444_pt1 | contig 11577 bp, 20 predicted proteins | sample LinPmetageLP32_FD_184042 | JGI IMG/M metagenome (GOLD analysis project Ga0209336, IMG submission 184042) | Marine viral communities from the Pacific Ocean - LP-32 (SPAdes) (version 2) | ecosystem: Environmental > Aquatic > Marine > Oceanic | place: Pacific Ocean | collected 2009-08-23 | reverse complement strand
TGTGCAATTTGAGGTGCTTACTCCAGAGACTATGACAACCTATTTGGGGTTGATTGACGAAAACAAAGCACCGCGCAAACCCTACTATGCGCTGACTACCAAGCAATACGAAAACTTAGCCATGAACATGGCTGAAATTAAAAGATATACCAAAAACATACTAACTATTGTAAAGTTTTATCGAGACTATGATAAAGGGGAAGACTAATGTTTGAATGGATAACCAATCTTATAGGCATTGTGACTACTATTGTTTGCGCCGCAAGTTTTATTGCTGCGGTAACTAACACGCCAAAAGACGACGAGCTTTTGGGTAAGTTTTACAAAGCAATTGAGTTGCTTGCTTTAAATGTAGGCAAGGCAAAAATGTTGCCTCCGAATAAAAACTAATGAGCATTTTAGGGCTTATATTTATTGGTTTAATAGGTTATGCAGCGTATGAGTTGTTTAAGAAACCGCCTAAAAAACCTGTAAAAAAAGAAGTTGCTAAAGTAGAAGCTGTGGTTAAAGTTAGAAAAAAAGCGCCTGCAAAAAAGAAAAAACCCGCATGAAAGAAAACTTAGACACGTCTATCGAAGAAGTTTTAAAACACGAAGGTGGTTATGTTAATCACCCGGAAGATCCGGGCGGAGCTACAAACCAAGGTATTACTAAAAAAACCTACGAACGGTTTTTAGAACGACCTGTTTCTCTCGAAGAAATACAAAACATACCGATACAGCATGTTAAAGAAATTTATGAAAAAAACTATTGGAATGCGGTAAAAGCAAATGATTTACCTTCCGGAGTAGATTTTTCTGTTTTTGATTGGGCCGTGAACAGTGGGCCGCGACGCGCTATACAAGGTTTACAAAAAGCGGTGGGTTCTACGGCAGACGGTCTTATAGGTCCAAATACTTTAAAAGCAGTAGCAAGTGCAGATCCGATTAGTATAATTAGCGAGCTGCATAAAGAACGTGAAATGTTTTATCGAGAACTAACCACGTTTAAAACATTTGGTAAAGGTTGGATAAGAAGAAACAACGAAACACAAAATATCTCTTTAGCTATGTCAAATATTTAAAATATAGGATATATTAAGAATACATTTGAAAATCTAAGATATTTATGGATACAATACAACTTGCTCAGTTTGTTCAAAAAACAATCAGAGACAGAAAAACCCTTGTTTTAGAGGTACTGGAAAACAACGGGGTTAGTTCAATGGAACAGTACAAAGAGTTAATGGGCGAGATGATTGCTCTTAACTATGTTTTACAGGAACTCACGAGCCTTTTAGAAAAACAGGAGCTAAATGATGGTTGAAGCCGTTAAAAGCGTAGCAGAAGAAGTCGATAATATTTATGTAGAACCCGATAACCGGGTGCTAGATCCCACTTTACTAGATCAAAGTTTAATAGACCGTATGCCTAGCCCTACTGGTTGGCGTATGCTTATTTTACCGTATCGTGGAAAAGGCACCTCCGAAGGGGGAATACACATACCAGATAAGGTTTTAGACGACGGTCAAATACAAACCGTAGTGGGTTATGTATTAAAACAAGGGCCGTTGGCGTACAAGGATACGGTAAAGTTTCCTAGTGGACCTTGGTGTGAAGAAAAACAATGGGTAATTTTTGCTCGTTATGCGGGATCTCGGTTTCGTATTGACGGGGGCGAAGTTCGTATCATTAACGATGACGAAGTTTTGTCTACAATTACCGACCCCGACGACATCTTAAACTTTTAGAGGCAAACAACCATGTCACAAACTCAAGAAAAGGCTTACGAGCCGGATGACGGAACCGTCAACCTAAACTTCGAAGAAGAAGCCGCAGAAGTTATTATTGAAGAACCTGAAGTAGAATTAGCAGAAGATCAAGCTACAGAAGTAGATTTAAGCCCAGAAACTTCAGAAGAAGCACCCTCTGAGCAAGAAGAATACGGGTCTTCTGTACAGAAAAGAATTGACCGCTTAACTAAAAAAATGCGTGAAGCGGAAAGGCAAAGAGAAGAAGCCATACGTTATGCTCAAAATGTAGCAAAAGAAGCTGAAACAACTAAACAAAAGTTAGAACAGCTAGACAAAGGCTACATGGAAGAATACGGAGGAAGAATTTCTGTTGAGCAACAGCAAGCCGAAGAAGCTTTAAAACGTGCTGTAGAAATGGGCGACACAGACGCTACTGTAGATGCTCAGAAAAAAATGACCCAGATAGCTGTAGCTCAAGAACGCTACAATATGGCTAAAGCACAGCAAGAACAGTATGAGCAGCAGCAACCGCAACCGCAGCAGCAACCGCAGCAGCAGCAGCAAGTTCAACAGCAACAACCACAAAAACCGGATGCAAAAGCTGAAAAGTGGGCTGGAAAGAACGCTTGGTTTGGTCAAGATGAGGCCATGACTTTTGCTGCTTTTGGTTTGCACAAAAAAATGGTCGAAGAAGAAGGATTTGACCCGCAAAGCGATGAATACTATAGTGAGTTAGATTCTCGGATACATAATACGTTTCCGCAAAAATTTAATACGGCTCCCAGCAAGAAAACCGCCCAAACCGTAGCTGGAGTTAGCCGCAATACTGGAAATGGGCGCAATAACAAAAAGGTTAGACTCACCCCTAGCCAAGTAACTATTGCTAAACGATTGGGTGTGCCGCTTGAAGAATACGCGAAATACGTGAAGGAGTAATGAAAATGACTGAAGAGACAAAAAAAGGCTTTGAAGGCGTAAACAGAACTTCCCGCGCAAAAAACACTAGGGAGAAGACCAGTCAGCGTAAACCTTGGTCACCCCCGTCTATGTTAGACGCTCCACCTGCACCCGAAGGGTATAAGCATCGTTGGATTCGTGCTGAAGTTAGGGGGTTTGACGACCGCCAAAACATTTCAGCAAAATTACGAGAAGGTTATGAACTTGTTCGTAGTGATGAATTTCCAGACTTTGAAGCCCCTGTTGTAGATTCAGGTCGATTTGAAGGAGTGTTTGGAGTAGGCGGTTTAGTACTCGCAAGAATACCTATTGAAATCATTGAAGAGCGCACGGAATATTTTAAGAATAAAAACGCCGATCAAATGGAAGCAATAGACCACGACTTATTGCGAGAAAACTCTCATTCGACTATGACGATTGGTAGTCCCGAACGTCAGACTCGTGTAACTTTTGGCGGGCCTCGTGACAAATAATTCGATGCCCATAGGAGAAAATAAAAATGGCTAATCTTAATGGAAGCTTTGGCCTACGTCCTTTGAGTAAATTGGGCGGAGGTGCTAACTCCACTGGTCTTACAGGCTATTCTCCCTATGAAATTGCCAGTGACAACTCTGATAAAATATACCACGGACAATTGGTTATTCCTCTTGCTTCTGGGTACATTGACCACACGGCTAACGCCGCTGGTGGAACAGTAAGTCACCTTGGTGTTTTTCAAGGGTGTCAATATGTCTCAAGTGTCAATGGAAAAACAATTTGGAGCAACTACTGGCCCGGATCTGGGGCAGACAGTGACTTTCCTGTTCAAGCATTTATAAATGACGACCCTAGTCAGCTATATGTGATTGCAACGGATGCTTCATGGACTAGTAAGGCAAATGCTCGCGCAAGTGTCTTTTTAAACGCAAGTCTTTCTACCGGAATAACAGGAGTTGATTCTACTGGTCTTTCGCTAGGACGTTTGGCTATTAGCACTCTTGCTACAACCAACAGTCTAACACTTCGTGTGCTAGGTTGGGTTGAAGACGAAGCTAATTCAGACTTTGCATCTGCCGGAATCGGCGCAATCGTTCGGTTGAACAACTCCTTCAATGCACCTACGGGTTCCATTGCTGCGGGTACACCTTCAACCACTGGCGTATAAGGAGGCTAAAAAATGGCTATTTCTCGCGCACAACTAGCGAAAGAGTTAGAACCGGGCCTTAACGCCTTGTTTGGCTTAGAGTATGACCGCTATGAAAGAGAGCATACTGAAATCTTTGACGAAGAATCTTCAGACCGAGCGTTTGAAGAGGAAGTAATGCTTGCGGGCTTCGGCACCGCCCCTGTTAAGTCAGAAGGCACTGCGATATCGTTTGATGACGCACAGGAAACTTACACTGCTCGTTATACTCACGAAACTATTGCACTTGCGTTTAGCATTACTGAAGAAGCTATTGAAGACAATCTTTATGATCGTCTAGCAAGTCGATATACCCGTGCATTAGCACGATCCATGTCACAAACCAAGCAGATAAAAGCCGCTTCAATTTTGAACAACGCTTTTTCTACTGGTGCTAACGTGATTGGTGACGGAGTTGCACTTTGTTCTGCAAGCCATCCTTCACTCAGCGGCAATCAAAGCAATGTTTTGTCTACTGCCTCTGACTTGAATGAGACTTCTTTGGAGCAAATGTTAATTGACGTTGCTGGAGCAACTGACGAACGCGGACTAAAAGTCGCTATTCGCGGTATGAAGCTAATTATTCCTAAAGAGCTTCAATTTACTGCTGAAAGGCTACTCAACTCTACGTTACGTTCTGGTACTTCAGATAACGACCTTAACGCAAGTAAGTCTATGGGTATGTTGCCAGAAGGAGCGGTTGTAAACCACTTCTTAACAGATACTGATGGATTCTTCATCAAGACGGATGCGCCAAATGGCTTCAAGCTATTTCAACGCACACCTATCCGTACTGCGATGGAAGGAGACTTTGATACAGGAAACATGCGTTTCAAAGCACGAGAGCGTTACAGCTTTGGTGTCTCTGATTGGCGGTCTGTATTCGGTACTGCTGGAGCAGCTTAATACTTTTAAAGTATATGAAAGGGGGCCTTGTGCCCCTTTTCTTTTTTGTGTACTCTCAATATAACTAGGATTTTTATAAGCTATAACGACTGCCCTAGCAGACACTTATTATGACGTTATAGTAAAACCTTTAATAAGGAGGTCAGTCAAATGGCTAACACAAGTTTTAACGGACCAGTTCGCTCAGAAAATGGTTTTAAAGTAATATCAAAAAATGCAACTACAGGCGCTATTACAGACACAGCCGTAATTGCCTCTACAGGAATTGTTACTGATAAATACCTAAAGCATGTTGGCTTTGCTACAGGCGTAACGGTTAACACAACTGCTGGTGACAGCCCAGCTATCGGTGAATTTACCCAGCCAGCAAACACTATTATTACAGACATTAAAATTTTGTGTACTACTGCCCCTGTGATAGGAACAGGAGACATTGGTTATGAAGTAGGAACCAGTAGCTCCGGCGCACAAATTGTAGCCGCACAAACAGATGAAATTTTAGACGGTGGTACTACGGTTGTTTTAAACAATGTAACTGTGACTGCTTTGGTTTTACAAACGCAAGATGGTACTACGGCACCAGCGTCTGTTCAGTTTACAGATACTGAAAGAACAATTTTTTGCAATATTACTAACACAGTAGATGCTACAACTGCGGGTGCTTTTACTTTTATAATTGAATACGTTCAAGTAGCGTAAGGTAAACACGATTTAGGTGGGTTTTTCCCGCCTAAATTGTAGGAGTTTTATATGTCAGATATTCAAGTAAAAACGTATACTAGCAATCTTTCCGCCGCTACAGCATCGCTTGCAGCTTTACAGACAACATCCGGCACTGCTGCGATGACGTTAACCGCTGCGGCTACCGCAGGAACTTTTCACACGACAGGTTTAGCCGCTAAAGTTACGCTAACTTCTGGTGGAAATATTTCAGGTGTAACTATAACGGTTACCGGAACAGACATTGCAGGAAATGCTTTGACTGAAGATATTACCGGGCCAAACAACACTACAGTTACTGGAACAAAGTTTTTTAACACAGTTACTTCGGTTGCAGGAGACGGTTCTATTGGAACTAACACTTCAGTTGGAGTTGCTGCTGGAACTACTGGCGGACAAGCAGTTGTTTTTGCAGGAAGAGCAAGGTTAAAAGGGTTTCACTGTACTACAGGTGGAACAATAGGAGATATAGCGTTTTATAACGAGTCCCCTATAAGCGGAACAAGCTTATTTTCTGTAAAAGTAGCCACAACTACGAAAGATTATATTGACCCTTATATTCCTGATGACGGAATATTGTTTAAAGACGGTGTTTACTTAGATCTTCCAGCAGGAACATCTGCAAGTATAACTGCGTTCTATGGCTAGGGCTAAACAAAAACCTATTCGTAAAACTACTACCGGAAAAGGTGCGAACTACCGACCCACTAAAAAAGGGGCGGGAATGACTAAAAAAGGGGTTAAAGCTTATCGCAAAGCAAACCCCGGTAGTAAGTTAAAAACGGCGGTAACGGGTAAAGTTAAAGCGGGAAGCAAGGCTGCAAAACGGCGAAAGTCTTATTGCGCCAGATCTTTAGGACAACTTAAACGTAGTTCGGCGAAAACAAGAAATGACCCTAATTCTCGAATAAGACAAGCAAGAAGACGCTGGAAATGCTAATGAGTGTCGTTTTACCTAAAGTTGACTTAGAAAAAGAAATAATAGATGAGATTCGATCTTGGTCTGAAGAGTGCTTAGAGCATAATAGCGTAGAGTACAACAACTTGCCCGTTTGTCCTTTTGCTAAAAAAGCGTGGAGGGAGAAAAAAGTAAGTTTTAGTTTTAACTATAATGATTCTTACCAATTATTGTATGACGAAATAGATAATTTTGATGGAAACTTAGATTTAGTTATTTTAGTAGATTTAAGTTATGAAGAAGATACAGATTTTTTTCATAACAATTTAGAAGTTTTAAATGAAAGAATAGCTACCGGAAGCTTTAAAAATAAAGATATTTTTTTAATGGGTTTTCATCCTGACGATGAAACAAACGAGTTAATTGATGATGAAGATTTTGAAGCAAACATAGAAGAAGCCTATTCTATGATTTTTATACAGAGTTTAACGAAGTTATACGATGCTTCTCAAAAATTAACTAGAATGGGATACTACGATAGGTATACTGGTAACTATAACGTAAACGAAATTTTTAAAAAACGTACAGAACTGTATGGGAGATTAAAAAATGGATGACAATATGATTCGGCCAAGAAAGCAAGAAGCAATGAAAGGTCTTACTAAAAAAACAGGCGTTCGTAGAAAACGTGGTGGCGGTGGTATTACTAAAAAGACAGGCGTTCGTAGAATGCGTGGTGGCGGTGGTATTACTAAAAAGACAGGCGTTCGTAGAATGCGTGGCGGTGGCGGCGTTAAAAAGAGATAGATTATGGCTACTTCAGGTTCTACAAACTTTGAGTTAGACGTAAGCGACTACATTGAAGAAGCTTTTGAAAGATGCGGTTTAGAAGTAAGAACGGGAAACGACTTAAAAACAGCTAAACGCTCTTTAAATTTAATGTTAGCAGAATGGGCTAACCGAGGGCTAAACCAGTGGACGGTCCAACAAACGTCAATTACGGCAGCTTCTGGCGTTACAGAGTACCCTGCCGGGACCTTAACTTTAATTGCGGCTTCTTCTTCCGGTTTTACTGTAGGAGAAACGGTGACGGGGGCAACTAGCGGCGCAACTGCTACGATAACGTCTTTACCAGCCGCTTCTTCTGATTTTTTAGCCAATACGTTGGTTATTACCATACCTGTAGGTACTTTTGTAGCATCTGAAACAATAACGGGAGGAACAAGTTCAACTTCGTCTACTGTTTCTACGGTTCCTAGTTTTGATAACGTTAGGTCTACTATAGATATACTATCTTTAGTTGTAAAAAGAGATGACACCGATTTTGCCGCAGAACGTTTAAGCAGAGACTCGTATTTAAACATACCTAACAAAGCCAGCACGGGAAGGCCGTCTCAGTTTTTTATAGATAGGCAGATAACCCCTACATTAAAAATATGGCCCGCCCCGGAAAACAATACAGATGTTTTTGTTTTTAACCGTTTGGTTAGAATGGATGATTCAGATGCTTTTACGGACAATTTAGATGTTCCTTTTAGGTTTTACCCTTGTTTGGCGGCTGGATTAGCGTATTACTTAGCTATAAAACGCGCTCCAGATCGAATTACTGTCCTAAAAACTCTTTACGAAGAAGAAATGCAACGAGCTATTACGGAAGATAGGGACAGGGCTTCTTTTAATATAGTTCCAAGTTTAAGTTACACTAGGTTTAACTAATGTCTAAATTTGCTACAGGTAAAAACGCTTTAGGTATTTCAGATCGTTCTGGGTTTGCTTACCCTTTGAATAAAATGAAGAAAGAGTGGAACGGTTCTTTAGTTGGTCACGATGAGTGGGAACCTAAACAGCCTCAACTGAACCCCTCTCGAAAAGTAATAGACCCTGAAGCCCTTAGAAACGCTCGACCCGATAAGGCAGAAGCGTTAAACGTTTATGTTTTAACACCTATTCCTGAAATTGCAAACTTTGTTCCGGTTCTTTCTTTCGGGAAAGTAGGACAAGTTACGGTGACCACATCATGAGTTTTACATATTCTGGTTTAAAAACGGCAATACAAGATTACACAGAAAACGAAGAAACTTCGTTTGTTTCTCATTTAAACGATTTTATAGAACTAACAGAAGAACGTATTTTAAAAACAGTTCAATTAGATTTATTTAAAAAGAACGTTTCTGGAACTTTTACCTCCTCTAATCAATTTTTAACCGCTCCTACAGACTATTTAGCTCCTTTTTCTTTATCAGCTACAAGTAGCAGCAATAAAATATTTTTAGATTACAAGGATGCAACGTTCATTCAGACGGTAAACCCAAATAGTTCTACTACAGGAACACCTAAATATTACGGAATCTACGACGTAGACACGTTTCTCATTGCACCCACTCCAGACTCTTCTTATGCAGCGGAACTACATTATTTTTTTAGACCCGCTAGTTTAACCGCCGCAGGAGATAGCGGAACTACGTGGTTAAGCGAAAACGCTAAATTTTGTCTTTTGTATGGGTGTTTAGTAGAAGCGTATACTTACATGAAAGGCGAAGCAGATATTTTAGCAGAGTACAATAAACGTTTTTCAGAAGCAGTCATTGCTTTAAAAATGTTTGGAGAAGCAAAAGAACCTCAAGATATTTACAGGACAGGTCAAGTTATTAGGCAAAGACAATGACACAAGCACTAAGCATGGAATTACCGCCTACTTTTAAAGTAGACGTACAAACAACTAATAACCGGGGGTTTACACCCGAAGAAGTAGCAGAACGGTGCGTTGACCGCATAGTTTCTGTATCGGACCAAGCAGATCCGATGGTTAAAGCGCAAGCTCATGCCTACAAACAAGAACTAATAAAAACCGTTACTTTTTACATGAAAGAGGCTATAAAGAGTGATAGAACAACGGTTTATAATGCGTTAATAGATGCCGCACAACCCGAATTAGCGGAATTGATAAGGAGACTTTAAATGGCTTTTAGCGGAAATTTTATGTGCAGCAGCTTTAAAAAAGAACTTTTGTATGGCTGCCACGATTTTAAAGGAGACACGGTAAAAGTAGCTATGTACACAAATAGTGCGTCTTTTACAGCGGCTACCACAGCATATACTACAAGTAACGAAGTTACGGGAACGGCATACACTGCTGGAGGAAACACGTTAACTAAAGTGGACCCAACCTTATCTGGGACAACCGCTTTAACGGATTTTGCAGACAGCACTTGGGGATCTTCGACTATATCTAACGCTCGCGGAGCGTTGATATACAACAGTACGCCAAATACTACCTCGCTTAGTGTTACCAACCCTACTGTGGTTGTTTTAGACTTTGGTGCAGACAAATCTTCGTCTTCCGGGGATTTTGTAATTGTTTTTCCTGCGGCGGATGCGAGTAACGCGATTATACGGATTGCTTAAATGAGCGGAGTAAACGCCTATGTAGCTGGTTGGAATAGAGGATCTTGGTCTTCTGGTCCTTGGAACCGAAGCGCGGTTCCTATAGCAACAGGCGCTGTAGATTCTGTTACAGTAGTACAGGGTACGGGTGTAAGTGTTTCGGTTACAGGTAGCACAGCAACAGGAAACGTAGGCGCTGTTACTATAACCAATAAAAACAACTTCTCCGTTACAGGTGTTGCAGCTACCGGGTTAAGTGGAGGCGTACTAGTTTGGAGTCCAATTGTTCCGAGTCAATCCTCGTCTTTTAGTCAAATTACACCAAGCCAATCCTCGTCTTTTAGTGAGATTTCACCAAGCCAAGACCCCGATTGGACAAATATAGCAGCGTAAAGGTACAAGAAAATGGCAAGTACATATGTAAACAATTTAAGACTTAATGAAATGGCTACAGGCGATGCGTCTGGTACATGGGGAACTAACACCAATACTAACCTAGAACTAATAGCAGATGCGTTTGGCTACGGCACAGAGGCGATTACTACAAACGCAGATACACACTCTACCGTAATAGCTGACGGATCAACCGATCCGGGAAGATCGTTATATTTAAAATACACAGGAACTTTAGACTCAACATGCACTATTACAATAACGCCTAATACGTGTTCTAAAGTTTGGATAGTAGAAAACGCAACAAGTGGCAGTCAATCAATCGTGTTTCAACAAGGCAGCGGCTCTAGTGTTGTTATACCTAATGGTTCGGTAGTGGTTTGTTATTCTGATGGCGCAGGTGCAGGCGCGTCTATGTTTAACGCTTTTACAGATTTAATTTTAGTAGGAACAACGGTTTACAGTGCTTTAAGTGATGGAACCACTACTTTAACCAGTACGGTTGCAGAGTTAAATATTCTTGACGGTGTAACAAGTACTGCAGCAGAGTTAAATATTCTTGACGGTGTAACAAGTACTGCAGCAGAGTTAAATTATTTAGACATAACCACGTTAGGAACAACACAAGCGTCTAAAGCGGTAACCGCTAATGCTTCTGGAAATATATTGATTCCTGATAACGACGTATTAAATTTTGGCGCTGGTTCGGACTTACAAATTTCTCATAGCGGCTCACACAGCATTATTGCAGATCTTGGGACAGGGAACTTAAAAATACAAAGTAGTCAAGTTGACATTCTTAATGCAAATGCAAGCGAAACAATGGCTACGTTTGTTCAAGATGGCGCAGTTACGCTTTACCATAACAATGCTATCAAACTAGCCACGGAATCAGGTGGCATCGCGGTAACAGGAGACATTGATGTATCAGGCGATGTAGACGTAGACGGAACACTAGAAACAGACGCTTTGTCTATTGCAAGCACCACCGTTACCTCAACGGCAGCAGAACTAAATATTCTTGATGGCGTTACCAGTACAGCCGCAGAGCTTAACTTGGTTGACGGCATTACCGCAGGCACTATAGCTGCATCAAAAGCGGTTATTGTAGACAGCAATAAAGACATAACTGGGTTTAGAAACGTTACGTCAACAGGCACTATAACAGCGACTGTCAATGTAACGGTTAGCTCTGACGTGCGGTTTAAATCAAATATTGAAACGATCGACAACGCATTAGATAAAGTAAAAGCTATGCGTGGTGTATATTTTGACAAAAATGACAAACGCTCTACAGGTGTTATTGCACAAGAAATGCAAGAGGTTATGCCCGAAGTAGTGGTTACAGATGACACAGAAGATAAACATTTATCGGTTGCTTATGGCAACTTAGTAGGCGTTTTAATAGAAGCAGTTAAAGAATTG
>Ga0209336_10001439_pt1 | contig 11615 bp, 17 predicted proteins | sample LinPmetageLP32_FD_184042 | JGI IMG/M metagenome (GOLD analysis project Ga0209336, IMG submission 184042) | Marine viral communities from the Pacific Ocean - LP-32 (SPAdes) (version 2) | ecosystem: Environmental > Aquatic > Marine > Oceanic | place: Pacific Ocean | collected 2009-08-23 | reverse complement strand
CTTGATAATCTTGCAATTTATCCTTGGCATAACCGCGGTTGTTGTAGGCATCGGCATACTGCGGATTAATCTCTATTGCCTTGTTGTAATCAGCAATTGCTCCTTGGTAATCTTTTAATTCATCCTTGGCATTACCGCGGTTGTAGTAGGCATCGGCATACTGTGGATTAATCTCTATTGCCTTGTTGTAATCAGCAATTGCTCCTTGGTAATCTTTTAAGTAATACTTGGCATAACCACGGTTGCTGTAGGGAGGAGCAAGTTGCGGATTAATCTCTATTGCCTTGTTGTAATCAGCAATTGCCCCTTGAGCATCTCCTGATTCAACCTTAGCAATACCGCGATTGTTGTAAGCAAGGGCAAGTTGCGGATTAATCTCTATTGCCTTATTAAAATCAGCAATTGCTCCTTGATAATCTTTTAAATTACTCTTGGCATTACCGCGGTTGTAGTAGGCATAGGCAAGTTGCGGGTTGGTATCTATTAACTTTGTGAGTTCAGCAATCTCATCGTTAAGAGCAAGAGTATCTTCACTGCTTAAATCTGCTGCTGTATTAGATACTTCTTCAACAACATTCGGTTGAGCACTACACCCAGTCATCAAAGGCGACCCAAGCACCAGCACCGAAAGGGCAGTAGCAAGAAAAGTAGTGCGCCGGGACATCAATAGGAGTGGTCTGTTGGGTTCAGGGTAGGTGGGGACTTCTTGCCATCTGTCACAGGAAGAACAGTATCTCTTCGTAGAGAAGTCGTATACTTGTTCTATGGCAAACGAACCTTTCAAGACAGGACAGCGAACCATTTCAAGGAGATTTGTCCTGTATCTCCGTGTCTCATCACAAGAACAAGGAAGAAGTGGTCTGGGGTTGGAGGCACAAGAAAGAGACATCCAACTCTTCCTCTCTAACTACGCAGAACAACCGTATGAAGTGCTGGGAAGGTTCGTAGAAGTCCATTCGGGCACAGATGACGAGAGACCTGAGTTGAAGAAGGCAATCGCCCTTGCGATGCGTGACAAGGCAACTTTGGTAGTCAGCAAACTTGACCGCCTATCAAGAAGGGTTTCCTTCATCGCATCACTCTTGGAATGGAAGGGTCTGGACTTGAAAGTGGCACAGATGCCATATGCGGATAAGTTCCAACTCCACATCTATGCGGCACTTGCAGAGCAGGAAAGAGATTTCATATCGCAGAGAACTAAGGCAGCACTTCAAGCAGCAAAAGCAAAAGGAACACGATTAGGAGCACCCAAATATCACCTTGATGTATTGGCAGCGGCGAGAGTTGAAAAAGCAAAGAGAGAAGCAGCACAAGTAGCAGGTGTAATACTTCCACTCAGGAAGCAAGGTTCATCACTCAGGAATATCTGCGAGGTATTAAACACAAGTGGGATAAGAACAAGTCGGGGCAACTCATTTCATCCATCTTTGGTATCCCGAATGCTGTCTTCGTTGGAGACAGTCAAATGAAGTTCATCATTCAGTATCAAGACCAGTTCTTCAAATGGAGGAACTATCAAACGCAACACGGACAAACAAGTGCTTACAGGACAGCAGAAACAAGAGCAAAACAAACTGGCAAGAAACATCGCATAGTTGATGGAGATGGAACTCTCATAGATTTGTTCTTCCCTTGAATGACGCTGTGACAAAAGAAGCAAATGTCACACCGTCACGAATGAGTTACCTACTCATCACTGATGAAGATATTACTTCTATGAAAATCAAGATATTCTCTATGCCTATCATTCAACTGCTCTTGATTGATAGACATACCCTTCATTATTCCCATTTCTTCGCAACAAGACAGTTTTGCGGAAACTAAAATCGTCCCATTGTCAGCAAAAGAAATATATCCTTTGTCAAAGGTCTTATCCAGATTAGGGAGCAGAAGAAATCCATTATTAACATCCAACTTCTCACGATTACTACTCATAACCCACGGTTTTATATGAGAAGCAATCAATATGGTGCCACAGGAACTATCAGGCGCCTGCGTGACAGAACACTTGTTATCCCAATACTCTTCAAGATTTCTCCTAAAAACTCCTTGACCTCTTCTTGCTTTGATGACTGAAATAGTATCCGTTGTGAGAACAGGATGAATGTCTTCATCTTCCTCTTGCGTTGGCACAGAAACACTTGAACCCAAATAGTTGGAGTAATAATCCATTGCCCGCTTATACATATCATTTCCTTTCTTATTCAAGGCAATATATCTTTCATCGCCTTCAAGGCACTGTCTCACATAATCAAAAAGTTCCGCATCACTGACAAGGAGCAGGTTCTTCTTGACGATGCCATATTCAAGACATCTGCTTGATAGAGAACCCTTGATTGCGGAGAAGTAGTTACGGATTGTCTTTTGCGACAAATCAGTGGTTTGACCCATCCAGTCGTCAAAACCAACTTGCGACTGAGAAGTCATTACGGGAGATAGACCACACCAACAATAGTCATCCTGTCACAGCGTCATTTAAAAAAAAATAAACAGAAAAAAAGGGATGGTTACACCATCCCTTTCACGCTTGTGCGTGAAATCTATGTTGTTGCTACTGCCACCTTGTTGTTTGAAAAGTCAGGAGCAGCAAAGAAAGGTTTGACAGTGAAGACATAAACCTTTGGTTCGTCGTGCTCTAAGGGATTGTTCCCGTTTTCATCAAGGTAGTCACTCATCCCAGCATCAATCCAACGCTGCTGACGGGCACCACTAAGACGCACTTGCTTCAAGGTTCCACCCTTCGCATTATTAGGATTGAGTTGGTAGGAAACACCAACCTTCTTCAACATTTCCCAGAGTTCGCGATTAGTGGTGTCATCAGGAAAAGAGAACTTCGCACGGATTTGCTTATAGAACACTTCAATAAACTGTTCTTCACCACTATCAGCAGCAGCATTAAGAACAGAGATGAAGTAATCAAGCAACTCCATACCATTCTCTACTGGGAATGAACCAGATAAACGATTACGCTTAAATGTCTCACTCTCTTCTGCTTGGACTGGTAATCCTTTCAACAAGTAAAGAGAAATACAAGAAGCAACAGTGTTATAGAAGTGAGACCAGTCATAGTCATTCCACCCACCACCTTCTATCGCGATTGACTTGTGACCGTGAATAGCAGAAGGTTTAATCCCATATTCTTCTACTTGCGTTTTGTAGAAATCACTTACTTCAACTTGAAAGTGACGACGCAAAGTTGATGGGTCATCATCAGGCATAGGATAGTTTGATGTCACAGCAAACTTAGGAGCAGTTTCAAAAGGAATATTGAAAGGTGCCTTATAAGGAACACGCACTTCAAAAGTTCCAGTAGTTTTTGAATAGAGACGCTTCCAATCAAAGTTGGGAGCAGCATCATCAAAGTAACAAATGTCAGTTGCCGCAGTCACAGCAGCAAAAGCAAATCTATCACTTTTACCACCAAACTCACGACCATCTATTTCTTCATAAGACAAGAAGTTGGCAAGAGATTTAATGAGAATAGATTTACCATTTCCACCATTCGCTTTGCTGCCGCCAGCATCAATATTTCTATCGGCAACAAAGACCCATTTGGCAGTTTCAATATCTTTATGACGATGAGAAAGATACCCAAGTGCTAACTTAATGCGAGTTAGATTTTTCTCACACACTTCTCCTTCTTCATCACGGGCAAGATTACGAAGAAAGTCAAGGAAGTGAGTATCAATAGGGGTTTCTTCTTCTTCCGCAAGGACTTCTTGTCCTTCTTGGAAACGCTTCTTACGCTCATCAGGAGAAAGATATTCACCTGTGGTGCTATCAGTTCCAAATGCTATTGCTGCGTCAAGTGACTGCGTGACAGAACCTCTTGTCACATAGTCACGGCGGATAATGTGATTAGTCCAAATGTGCTTGTTAGAAGGCAAATCATTATGAGATTGAAGAGGTGAAACACCATCAGCAGTGATTTCTAAAAAACCATTTTGAAAAACAACATAAGCAGTTGAAGCATTATCTTGAAGGAACTCAATCCCCTTTGCTTTTGGAATAATCTTTAAACCCTTTTTTTCAAAGATATCAGCACTGAGACCAAGTTTAGTAATGACTTCATCACCAACTTCTCCACCAGTCATTTCATCCCAAAGTTCAAGACAACGCTCAACAATATTTTGAATAACATCACCATCTATTTGTTGAACTTTGTTGTCAAAGATAAAGGCAGGAATGTAAGTGATTGAACCCTTAGCATCAACATCCATAGGGAGACGCTTAATACCAAGAGCAGGCAGAAACTTTCGCAGAAGTGAATGTCTGTCAAGACACAGAGCACCCTTATCAGTCCAAGACCAAAAGGCGTGGTTATCCATATTGGAAGCAACTGGCATTAACGCTTTGTCCGTCCAGAGTTTTGAGATTGGCATCGGGTTTTGTCCCTCGCTTGATTACCCTTGTATTATCCTACGATTTCTCTACGCTGTCAGGTCGTAGAGTGCTCTTCGTGGATGGTCTTGTTCTCTACGGTTTCTCTACGCTGAAAACAGGCATTAAAAAAGCACCCTTTTGGGTGCTCTCAATAGATTGATAGTTACGCATACTTGGAAGGCAAAAGATATACATAATCATCCCTGACGGGAAGACCTGCTCTCTTACACAAACGCTTTGACCTTGTATTGGCACAAACAGATTGATGAAGAACATCAATCTCTTCGCGTAGTGCTGAAATGACAAGTTTTAGATTAGGAATATCATCTAAAATCATTTGCTTCCATAGTTCATAGGTATCCTTGTCAAATCTTTTCGTAATCGCTGTTTCAATAGGATATGGATTGTAAGTGTAGGCAACATTTCCAGTCCTAACACCAACGGAGAAGTCATAGAGCATTTGCTTTGAAGACAACTCAACACTAAAAGTATTTACAACCCAAGACCCGCATTCAACATTTATAAGGTCTTTAACAACAGCACCATTTTTGTGAGTGGTTACTTCACAAGAATACCATTTACGCAAACTTCGCTTAACAGGATTAAGCAGTTCCTCCTTCGTGTCATTAAATCTATGACGCTTTTGATTGTAGAAACTACTTTCATCTCCAAATCGCCTCTTAATACTGTTGGCAGCATTAAGACGCCTATTGCGTTCTCGTCTTCCTAATGATTTTTCATAGTTATAAATGAATGATTTTTGTGTCTGCGTTGAATGAGTAGAGAAACCAACTGACATCAGTTTGCCTCCGCCTGAGTAGTTGCTGGTAGAAGATGAACTGATTTCACTTCATAACCAATCTCACAATCTAAGAAAACATCATTCAACCAATCTTGAATATCAGTCGTTAGATGCGTGTAACCATTCTCAGGCGAATACTTTGAATGATTTGTATCTATCGTTATTAGTAATGAATGGACTGACATTAGTTTGCCTCCACCTGAGAAGACATTTCTTTAAGTTCCCTTGTGGTGGGTAACATCTCCACAGGTTCATCATCTTCGTCCTTCGTTGCCTCTGCTTGAAGAGCAATAAAATGAGGCGACATAACATCTCTATCAAAAGAAAGAGACATTAGTTCCAAGAAGTTAAGGATAACTAATCTTTCTTGTGGAGATATCTCAGGGATGTCTAAGTAATAGGTTTTCAAAATAGATTTGATTTCAAAATAGTTCTCCTGAGAGATAGAGATTGATAGTGGTGTGTCTGGATTGATTGACGGCATCGGGTTTCTTCCTTTGCTTGACTACCCTTGCATTATCCTACGATTTCTCTACGCTGTCTCGTCGTAGAGTGCTGTTTGCGAATGGACTTGTTCTCTACGGTTTCTCTACACCAGTCGTATAGTTGATTTAATGGGTGTGACGCTGTGACAAAGGAAATATCCCTTGATGATGCTCTTGATGGTTTCAAGCACTTTTGTGCCGAGAACCCTTACACAGGAACAACCCAACAGATTGTCACGCTGTCTCTTGGTCTTCACGAAGCAGGAAAGCGATTACAACCATCAGCATTTCGTCTCTACAAAGAAGCAACTGATATCAATCCCAAAATCGTTTCCAAACTGAATGTCATCGGCAAGACGCTTGGAAAGATGAACGAAAAGGAGCGTAGAGATGTCGTTGAGAAGTTACCTGCCTCCTACTCCACCATTCATCTCCTTTGTTCCCTCCCTCCAAACGAACTGGTGACAGCAGCAAGGTCAGGTTCCTTGACCCCATCCATTTCCATAAGAGAGGCAAAGGACTATGTGACCCAAGTCAGGTTTCCCCAGATAGCAGCGACCGATGGAGACAAAGGACGGTGGAGCATCAAGCAAGAGCACCTATTCAGCGTCTATCGCCCAGAGGAGCATCCGTTAGCAGGAGAAGCACTCCAAGCACTTGAAACGGCACTAAGGCAGGTCTGTGCTGACTACGGAGTTGAGTTGCGGCAAGCAAAAGGGAACTCCACCAAAACCCTGAAACAACAAGCAAGAGCAGAACGGGAGGTGTTCTGGCGGGGACTGCTTCAAAAGGAACTGACCCGAAACTGGTTCGTAAAGCAACCAGAAGCAGTCAAGAAACAGTTCAACCTGAAAACGATGGAGGAACTCCACGAAGCACCACTTCGCTCATTCACAGGTTTCCTCATCAAGGCAGATGGAGGACGGGAACTCTTCTGGGAAAAGCACGGTCAGGCGTATGTGGCAAAACTCCAACTGCTAATGGAGAAGACAGAAGACAACGCTCAGCGATACAACCTCAAACGACGCCTTGAAGAAGTGATGGAAACAAGGCGAGAACTAACGGTCTGGAACAATATTATGTTAAAGAACAGCGGATTTTTATATCGTTAAAATCATTTTAAATGTCTTTTTAAATGTAGTTGCGTTGTTTATCTCTTCGTAGATGACGCCGTGACAAATACCTCCCTTTGCGTTCTTAGGGAGCAAAATATCACTATTACAACAAAGCGTAACACGATTTATATATTTTCAAGATAACTTACATATATAATATGTATGTAACGGAAGCAGGCATACAGAAACTTATGAAATGGATTTATGAAATACGACTTGTCACACAGTCATCCCACTAAAAGGAAGAACATCTCTGTATCCAGAAGTCAAACTACGGAAGAATGGTTACAAGAAAAGATTGATACAAACGACATTAGGTTTAGATACTTTATTACACTCTCATTCAATAAAGCACAAACACAAGTCATCAATCAATATCTTGACAACAAACACATCAAAAGAGTAATACTTGACTTCTTCTATCCAAATGGAAAGAAACCTTCTAACAGAGTAAGAGTATGGTTCTTTGTTGAACGACACATCACAGGACATCTACATCTTCATCTATTACTTGAAGGAGTTGATGGACTGAAATGGATGTCATCCAATAACAGAAAGATTACTATCAGCAAAGAAACATTATTCAACATAGTTGCCAGAGATTTCTGTATGGATGATGTAATAACAGAAGCACTTACAAATCATCTCAAAACACATATCCGTCGCTTAGGAACAGGAAAACAAAGTGTTGATATGAGGCGATTTGGCGATATACAAAAAAGAGTTCATTATGTCAATAAGTCATTAAACACTTACGACTTTAATAACTGGGAACATATTGATTTTGAAAACAGCGACTTATAAAACTATGAATACAAGAACAGGAGTGGTAGTTACAGAGCACTACCAAATAGGAGAACAAACAATCTTCAAGGCACCATTGAAATCACCTTACCCATTATCAAACGAAGATAAAGATTGGATTGACAAACAAAGAAGTTATGAAGATACACTTCACTCACTAAGGATACAACTAATAGGATTGATTAGAAGTAATCATCCAGATATTCCTGAGAAGTATTGGAGAACAGCATTTAACACTTGTATATCTAATGTATATCCCAAAAAAGAACAAAATGAAAAGGAATGAAATGAAGAAGACAGGAAAAAGAAATCACTATGCCATCGTTACATTCTTCCCTGAAAGGATGACAGGCACAACACTCTTTCTATTTGAAGATGGAAGATATTTTACCGATGAAGATATGGAAGATTATATCTATTGGTTTGTATCAGGTCATAGGTCATTTGTAGATGAAATCAAACTAAGAGTAACGATTGAAGAGTGCGAAGAGATTAAAAAGAAAGATGCTTATGTTGATTGGAACTATTGCTCTTGGGGTTTCTTTAAAAACCTAAGAACGACAGGTGCTTTTTACAATAATAATAAGAGCAAGCAAGAAGATATTGTCACATCGTCATCTACACATTAGAAGAAACTATGAAAGGTTATTATACAAACCAATACTTCACCTATCCGTTGCGGGACAGGAGATTAAATGAAAAAATAAGATACTTATGTGACATCCCAGCGGAAGGAATGATTACAGAAACACTCTTCATTAAACTGGTTACAAGATTGATTGAAGAAGCATACAAAACAACACCTTCCAAACTTGGAGTATGAGATGAAATCAAATCACAGAAAGACAGTATTCAAGCGATTACCTACCCTAAAAGAGTTGAGTATTTACATAAGAAACTTTGCTAATAGAGACAATCACGCCTACATAGTAGAGAGAGCAAAAACACATAAGAGTGGCAACACACCACGATATTTTAAAAGATTAAACGAAGCATTTAATATCCAATAGTATGACGACAGTTCCACAAATCAAAGAACCTAAAATGAGAACAAATACGCAAGTGCCCTTATCATTTGGCAGGGACGAGAAGATGCTTCTCTCTTTACTTGATGAGGAAAGAAAGAAGACAGGAGAAACCCGCTCTGGATGGGTAAAATCTAAAATCAGGGAAGCATTTATGACTAAAACATTAGTAAGAGGTTGATAGAATATGAGTTCTGTTAATGTTAAGTTAGGAAGAGAAGATGACCTAATGATGGTTAAAATCTTACAGAAAGAGAGTATGAGATGGAAAAACGATAAATCTGCTGTGATGCGTGAGGCACTTTCCCTCTACTACCAACTAAGAATGAAGCAAAACTGGAAACCGTAGTTATGTCAGTGGATTAGCACCCCCACCCATATTATTTTTGTAGATACTATCAATCTATAACAACTGTAAAAAGCGAGAGAGATATTAAACGAATAAAAAAATAATCCCAGAAAAAAATATGTTGATATAGGTCGGGCAAGTGCTTATGACAAAGAAGAGAGATTTTCTCTGGCAATCTTCAACGCTTCTTCACAACTCGCTTTGTCATCAGCATCAATATCTCCTTGTTCGCCATTCAACCTCGCCTCCAAGAAGGCAATCTCTTCCTCCCAGTGGTCTCTGGTGTCAGCAGTAGCATCATCAATATTTCCACTCTTCTCATCCATATATTTTGAGTTTAAAAAGCGATTGGTGTCAGGCATAACTGAATAACATTTCAGTTCATCTTATCTGTATCAAGGTTGTTTGTCACACCGTCATCGCTCATATCAGGAACCATAAAGTCCTCACCTGCGGGAATGATGGTTCCACCAAGACCAATCTCCTTATCCATCTTCATCAAGTCAGCAGTAGCAAGTCGCGTAAGGTAGTGAGAATAATGCTTGCGAAGATAAGGTTCTGTTACTCCCATATTTTCACAAAGAGCAGAACGGGAAGTCCCGTGTTGAAGACGAATAGAAGCATAAAAATGCCTGAGTGCGTAAGGAACAAAGTGCTTGCCCCAGCGTTCATCCTCATTTGTAAAAGCAACCATCTTTTCAAACTTCTTCCTGAACTGACTGGTAGTAAAAGCACTTCCATCCAGATGACAGAACAAGAAATCATCCTTCTTCTTAAAGGTGGATTTATCCCAGATACGCTTGGCAAATATTCCACCCATAGCATTCACTTCTCTGGCACCTGTCTTGGTTGATTTATGAACCTGAACCAGAGCACAAACAGATTTATGTTTCTGCGTGGTCTTGCGTTCGTAAAACTGAATATCCTTTCTTCTTACCTTACAAATCTCTCCAACACGCATTCCGTTATTTGCTAAGAAGAAAAGCATTTGATAAGCGACCCAAGCATCCCAATAGTCATCTTGGTTATTGACTTCTTGTGTCTTCAACCATTCCCGAACCTTACGAGCAAAAGAACTCCATTCTTTTGGTTCCCAAGTATCCCGACGAACCTTGTCATCAGTAATCAAGTTTTCTTGATGGAAAGGCAGTTTTGGTAAGAAAGGAATAAGAGAGTTCTCCATCGCCCACTTCCAACACTCCCTAATCATTCCCATCTCATTTTGGAGAGTGATTGCTTTGGGTTGCTGCTTTACCTGCTCTCTCCGCCATATCTCCCACTCATTCCATTTGGACGCGGCGATACTTCTGGCATCTGTTCTGGCACCTAAGAAAGGAACCAAATAGTTCCTGAGTTTTCCAGCAATCAATCCATATCTTTCTTTTGTGATGCTCCTGCGTCCTGCGTCTTCCTTTCCATCCCATTCACCACGAATACGAACACTCTTGGATTTGAGGAACTTCTCTACCAAGTCAGTCACGGGCAGAGGACGAACACTCCCTCCTTGCTTCAACTGAACCTTGACATCAACAACCATCTCTTCTGCTTTGGAGATGGCATATGTCCTGTCAGGTGTTCTCAGCGATTTCCTTATCCCACCTTTGGTTTCAGGGACAGGAATATGGATTTGATATGGACGACCTTCAAGAGAAACACTTTCGTGCTGGTTCCTCTTGTAGATGCTGACTACTCCCGCCTCAGGAGTGACCCTGAGATGCGGCAGTTCCTCCCATAGAGCAAAGGACTTGGTATTGGTTCCCTTAGACCCCACAGGCGTTCATCTGCGTAGAGATAAACCCCATCAACGATTTCTCTGTGGAGACGATGACGAGGTGACAAGTAAAACGCCAGTAAAACTTGGACGGTCAAATCCAAGTCATAGCGTCACCCCACCATTTAAGTAAAACCTAAGTAAAACCGCAAGTTTGAGTGAGTGACAGGGTTTTATTGCCCTGAACTATTCCCACTCAATACATACGGCAAAGATTTTCAAGTGAGGGACGGGCATCTCAGCAACGATTATACCAAGTAAAACCCAAGTAAAACCTTGTAGTCCCAGTCGGTTTGGGCGAAAAATGCTTTCTACGAACAGAGCGTAGAGAAGTCAAGTAGAACGAATACAACTAAATGTCTCTCAAGAACCTCCCTTCCACATATTGCGGCACCAGGCACCATTTGCGCTGTTCAAGAATTGTGCTGCTCCCTGATATCCAAGTGGTGCTGCTTTCTTATAGTCAGCGCAGGAAATTCTTTATTGGCATTGGTCTCTTACCCACCCAGCAGCATCTTTATACCCAAGAGATGATGCTTCTTTCCAATCAGCACAAGCACCTTTGAGGTCTCCCTTGTTTTCCTTGCTAATACCGCGATTTGTATAGGCAATGGCATCCTCTGGATTAATCTCTATTGCCCTATTAAAATCAGCAATTGCTCCTTGATAATCTTTTAATTCATCCTTGGCATAACCGCGGTTGTAGTAAGCAATGGCATCCTCTGGATTAATCTCTATTGCCTTGTTGTAATCAGCAATTGCTCCTTGATAATCTTGCAATTTATCCTTGGCATAACCGCGGTTGTAGTAAGCATTGGCATACTGCGGATTAATCTCTATTGCCTTGTTGTAATCAGCAATTGCTCCTTGGTAATCTTTTA
>Ga0209336_10001437_pt1 | contig 11626 bp, 18 predicted proteins | sample LinPmetageLP32_FD_184042 | JGI IMG/M metagenome (GOLD analysis project Ga0209336, IMG submission 184042) | Marine viral communities from the Pacific Ocean - LP-32 (SPAdes) (version 2) | ecosystem: Environmental > Aquatic > Marine > Oceanic | place: Pacific Ocean | collected 2009-08-23 | reverse complement strand
CATACTGTCTGGAATAGTTCCACTGACAAAGCAGTTGTATGGCGTCACCGTTCTCGGTGCGCCCATAGCGGACTGCACACGCCCGGCTGGAAGAAATCTCTGGTTATAAAGTATGTTTCTAAAGTTGTTAAAATGTGCTTCATCGTCTTTAAGCGCTTCGGCAACGCGAGTCATTGCTTCAGTAAAGGTTTCCCCTTCTGAGCGATATTTCATGGCGTGTATTTCTTCAGAAATATTCAGCGTAGGCCCGTAGTGATTTTTCATTTTTTCTCCCTCAATACTAAATCAGATAGGTCTGGTTTTTTATAATTTGGCCCCTTCAAAACTTTGCCATCTGGACGTTTTAAGGGTTTGTTGTCTGGTCCTAATTTGGACATGTTGCTGACGTGAACTCGTCGGACAGCCTCATCGAGATCCCAACCATATGTAGCTGCATATCCATAGGTCACGTAGATGAGGTCAGCTAATTCCTTAAGCATCCCCGCTGGGTGATTACCCGCGGCACTCTCGTCGGAGATTTCGCCAAACTCTTCTCGTATCAAGCTAAATCGCATATCCTCCAGCTTAATGTTGAAGTACCAATTTTCGTCCAAAGGATGATCCATGCATTGAGCAAATTCTTTGACCATATCCAGTGGGGTACACTCCAAATATTCGTCTGCAGGATCATCAGGCAGGTCTTTTACTTGCTTGTAGGCCTCGAGTATCTCTGCCAGCCGATCTTCAGCGCAATCATCAATATCCTGTTGAGTAATCATCGTTCTGCCTCTAGTTTTTTGATAAGTCGATCCAAATACCAGCGGCACTTTTTCAAGTCTTCAAGGCCATTCTTGTACGGCCAGCGCCAAAGGTATTTGAAAGAGTTTTGCCAGCAATATGCCTGATGGCTGGGTATATCCGCGCCCTCCGACATTGCTTCCATAGCCTCGATGCATTCGATATTTGCAGAGTTATAGTGGGGCGGCTTGTCCACCATATTTGCGTGTATAGGAGGAGACGGGTGCCAATCAGTTTCAGCCCATTTCGCCATCAGTGAATCCGGGTCTTTTTGAAGGGCACTATCTTGCCCTCGGCAAGGACATCTAGGAGCTGTTCATCTGGCTCGAATACAATCTCTGGCCCAGCATCCTCTTTGGTATCAATTAAAAGACGCTGCAAAAGTCCTTGCCTAATCAACAGCTCTGGGGCTGCATCCAGCATCATTTGCAGCCCGAGTAACAGGTCTACTTGTATCTGATACTCGACCTCACCCATCTCTTCTTTTTCGAGATTGTGCTGGGTCATAACGCTCAGCTCGCCCTCTTCCATATCGATTTGGAAGGCAATCATTAGCATATTTTTGGGCAGATCAATCGGATCCATTACGGGCTCCTTGTTCTAATAAATTGAAAAAGTAGGTGGCATCAATCACCGCTAAAGGTTGCTTGCGGTCTGCCTTAACAATCACCACTGGTTCCATGCCCTTTGGGGCATTGGCGATGGCCTGATCAACATAGCTGTACACCGCTATGCTTTTCCGGGCTTTGCACTCTATGGTGATCCCCAGCAACCGTCTGGCAGCTGGAGATAGCAGCACATCCTCGCCATGAGCTCCCATAGGATTGCTTTTGCAGTCATCGAGCTCTAGCTCTTTGAACTTGGACAGTATTTTCTTTGCCGTCCATTGCTGCAGCTTTCGCCCCTTAGCTTTTGCGGACGAGGTTTTAATCGGCATCGACGTACCATTTGTGCGGCGGGAACTTAGCTTTGGATTCCGCTTGGGGTTTGTACTTCGCGCTGGGCCAACACGTTTTTTTAAAGCTGCAGAAACTACAGCTTTTACAGAGGATTTTCTTGCCTGTTTCTTTGCGTTGAAAGAACTCGTCTTCCGCTTCGAAGTTCCTTTGAAAGGGCGCATCACTTTCAAGCGACCCCACAGTATGCTTGCGGCGAGCTCTGATGGCTTTGCACTGATCAACGGTAGCGGTGACAGGCACTACCATCAGCTCCCCGGAAGATTTATCTACAACGATCCAGCCACCGGGTGGCTTCTTCTGGGCATCCGCATAACCAAATAGCTGGCCAACGTAACCGAAATCATCTTCTGCGAGCAGGGCATCAAAGCCCTTGCTCCATTTGTTTTTGTAGGCCCAAGGTGCGGAGGATTTAATGTCCAAGACCTTGCCATCAATATCAATATCGCTCGATCCATTAATGGTGGTTTTTGAGACCTTCATCGTCACATCATCACCGTCACTGGTGACATCAACTTTGGCTATGGTAAGCAGCATACGAGTGATGACTTCGACACAGTCACCGATCATCATTCGCATAATATGATTGTAGGGGAACGCTTCCCGTTCCGCCCCAGACTTCTCCATTTGCAGAGTGCATAAGGGACGGCCCACATTAGACATGCGGACCCTAAAACCTTTTTCTCTTTTTTGCGTGAGCTGTTTTTTGAAAGCTGTGACGAGTTGTTCAGCAGCGGCTTCAAATACTTCGGGATCTACTTCTGCAGTCTCTCCATTGGAGAGAGACTGCATTAGACCTTTGAGTTCTAGCTCTAGTTCTTTAAGGGCCAATCCTACGCGCTGTGCTCGAGCGCAGAAGAGTAGCCATTAAAGCTTTGGCTAGGTGCATGATCGACTGTCCCAAGAGCTGCATAATGCTTTTTCTTAATGCTGTCGTTTTCTTGGCGAGCCTGATCGTTAAACACTTTCAGGGTGGCCACGACATCAGAGGTTAACAGGGCAGGAGTATCATAGTCGATACCAAAGTTAGTGATGAAGGTTTTACCCTCCTTATGGGTATTCATATCCAGCCACACATCTCTTAGCTGTCTGCCCGACCCTTTGAGATTTTCTATCACCTTACCTAGCCCCATAAAGTTCATGCCCTTCATGTGAAACTGCACAGGCTCATTCTCGACACGCTTTTTATCGCCATTTCGATCAACGCCATCATAGCTCACAATACCACGCATAACTCTGGTACAAACAACGTCCTTATACTGCTTTCTCTCCGCATCAGAGAACCCCGACCAAATTTTTGACTCTGGGCGTCCACAACGCAAACCACCAAGCATATCGATAGGGTCTTGGCCTCGTTTATCCATCAAAATTGATTTGTTAATCATTTTGAAGTCTTCTGTGGACTGCTGTCTCCACTGAGTGTGCTGTAGCAACACTCTCATTTTGATGTTTTCAGCATATGCTGGGCTGGGCCCATGAACATAATACATACCCATACGAAGATGGGGCACTTCCATCATAAGGTCTGGGTCATATTGGATCTTTAGAAACGGTAATTTTATCACCGCTGCTTCATCTTGGCCCTGCTCAGCAAAGATGGCTGCAGCTTCAGCGAGTTCTTCTGGGGTAGCGAGTGTTGTGAGGTCAGTCATAGATTTTCCTATGTTTGATTAAGAGTATATATCTTACCTTAATAGCTACCTTAATTCAAGCTCACTTCCGACATCTCCATCCAGTTTTTTCCAACTTCCATCTCTATATCGAGAGGAATAGGCAACTTGTAGCCGAAGCGTTTTTCTATCTCATCACCGATGTCCCGCATGGCCCACACAGCGCATTCTTTGACCTGTTCTAACTCTCCGGGGTAGATATCTATCACAATGCTATCATGCACGGTTAGGATCAGCTTAGAACGCAGATTACGTATTTTAAACGCTCTTAGAGCCCTCACACAGGCCAAGGGGACGATAGTCCCGGTGGCATGGCTTTGGACAGGAAAGTTAACGATCTGGGTAGCCCCAGATACGCGGCCATTTCTAAATCTGACTGCGTTTGGGAAGCTAAACTCGCGTCCGCATGGGATGCGAACTAAGCCATCCTCTATGACGCCATCCATGAGCTTCTTGTGCCACTTTTTGAGACCAGAATAGATGTCGAAGTACGATTTAAAGTATTCCTGTACGTGAGGGGCTTCTCCAGCCCCCATGCCACCGTAGAGTGGCGCAAACGTGTACGCTTTGGCAGCTTGGCGCATAGATTTAGTAACCTTATCCGCCGCACATTTATTAATAATCATTGCAGTCTGTTTATGAATGTCTTTGCCACTGGTTACATCATCTAGAATCTGCTTATCCCCTGACAGGATCCCTGCCACACGAAATTCTAATTGTGAGTAATCAATCTCGCCTAGTAGTCCGCCTTGAAAGCGACTGACCACGGCCTTACGCACAGGGAATTTACCGCCCTTGGGCTGGTTCTGGAAATTAGGCCTACTAGAGCTCAACCGACCAGTAGCAGTGGTGGTCTGGTTAAAGTTTGCATGGAGCAGACCGCTTGGCCGAGTGTGATTAGCAATGCCTTTTACAAACGAATTGAGATAGGTATTGAGAGCGTTTAGCCGGGAGTATTTGGTTAGGAAGTTAATCGCCCGAGTGTTATTCTTACGCTCAGCTTGTATCAACAATCGTTGAATCGTCGTTTTATCAGCCCGGAATCCGTTAGCCGTAGCATCAGCTGGGCCCTCGGGGATCAGCCCAAGACCCGCCTTTTTAGTGGTCGGTCTGTAGACCGCCCCAGAACCTTCGCACATCTTACACGCTGGCTGGCGCTTGTATGGATCCCCCTTTTTAGTGACTTTGTGCTGCTTGCCTGATCCAGAGCATAAATCACAACGCTCTGCTATAGTCCTGTAAGCAGTTTGCATATTGCTTTTGACGTGAAAGACCCACTCACTGTCGGACATCCGAGGCGGATATGTGGGACGGCCATCTGGTCCTAGACCAATGTTGAACGCCTTGATGAAAGCTTTCTTATTGTAGTCACTTTTGAACTCGTACCCATAGATTAACCGGGTCATATCCTGCCCAGAAGAGAGATTAGTGACTGTGTCACCCATCACCTCAATGGTCTCTTTTTCAAGCTCTGTTTGGATTTCTTCTCGCTCATTCTCAAATAAAACACGCACTTGCGAGAGCGAATCCAGATCGATACAAATACCGTTCCTTTCGATCTCAATGAGAAACCAAGTCATTTCGTTCATCAGCTCAAAGGTGGGCCATAGCCCACTGTTGTGCTCTTCTTTGAGGTCTGCAATTTGGGCTAGATATATTTCAGCGCAACTGATGACATCAGCCGCTGCATACTCCAAAACTATTTCCAAGGGCATCCGCTCAAAACCTACGCCTTGCGCGAATATCTCATCGATAAGCTCAGATTTTTTCCTAGTGACATCACGCCGCTCAGCTGTAGCTTTGAGGCTTTTGCTTTGCTGTATGCCACGGGCAAAAATGTACTCGCCTATCATTGTACAATGCAGTTTTGCTGGGAGCACAAAGTCCATCTCAACCAGCCAAGTCACATCAAATTTTGTATTGTGGCACACAACTAAATCAGCCCTTAGTAAATCATTTTGGAAAGGCTCTCGGCTATCTGGATGGGGCTGATCATTGTGATACCAGACGCTGTTTTTAACAGGCCCGAGGGTTTTACCGTCCTCAATCATAAGCCACGCAGCCAACACGCAAGCATTCTCCTCATGCATGGCAGAAGGGTCCATGATTTCACCTAGCTGTGATACAGTAGTTTCTAAATCTAGGACACATACAATCATGCTTCATACCTCGCTATGTCGGCATCGAGGCTACAGACAACTTGCCCATGCCACCCGGTCAGCTTGTTCTTGGAAACAGTGAGTGTCCGCATAGGATCGAGCGGAGTGCCTGACTTAGAGATACCAATGATAAAGTCAGCTTCAGCTGCCTTACCGATCTTGGAACCTTCCATGTGTGTGTAGTCGAGATAGCTTACATTTGTCGCGGAGTTTGATGCTTGCGAGACGCCTATCAAAGCACAATCGTAGCGCTTTGCTGTCTCTCGGAGCCGTCTGTAGAGCTCTCGTAGTCTCTCATGCGTGGCAGCGAAGTTACCAGAGATTTGGACCTTGTCTGCCTGATCCACCCAGACCACTGCAGGTTTTTCTTTTTTAATGTAGCGCTCGATCATTGTAAGATCCCAATCTTGCGCTCCTCGGGCCTCAAAGAGGCCTTTAGTATGGGCATGAAACGCTGCGTCTGCAGCTGGCACATCCAGAAGCACGGTAGCTTCATTTATGCCTAGAGCACTTTGATACGCTCGCTGCCATGTACGTTTAATGGCTTCTTCATTTCCGAGAACCAGTACCTTATGGCCATTATCCACAAACCCATTGGGGCCTACTGAGAGCGACACAACGAAAGAAGTCTTACCCGCTTCGGGCACAGCAAATACAACACCAAATTCCTGCCTTCCTACGCCCGGTAAATGCTTTGCGAGGGTATTGATATTGAAGGGAATGACTGCGCCATTAATTTTCTCAGCAAAAACATCCCACGCTCTTGAAGATTCTTTGGGACCAAACTCGTCCTCGTAATATCCCTCAAGGCCAATTTCGGCCAGATCCAATACCTCAGACAATGCGCTAGAATTGCCTTCGGCAATCTCAAGACCTTTGTTTGCAATCTTCTTACCCAAATCTCGCATGTGCAACAGCTTGATAGTATCCGCTACCATTGCTGGATTGAGCTCATCAGCGTAGCTGATTGAGCGGATCAAGTTCTCGGCTTCTTCGGTAAAAGCCCGGGTGGCAACTGGATGCTGAACTTTCCACATCATGATCAGCTCAGCTGTGGTGATGTCCGTCTCATATTTTTCATGGGCTTTTTTTAGTATGCGATAAAGCGTTTTTAGTTCATCTCCGAAAAGAGATTCGTTGAGCTTACTTGCGTTCTCCATGTAAAATTCATGGTTACACAAGCTCCTTATAATTGATAAATCCAAGCTTTGACCCCTACAGTGTGAGCTACTAAGGTAGCTTTCTTAACACAGTGAGGCCGAATCAAAAAGCCCCCGCCAGAGTGCGAGGGCTATTTATTTTAGTTGTTAGATTATTTAGGAGGTGCGGATCTTTAGCTTCCGCAAGTCAGGACGTTGATCCCCGCGCCTTTCTTTAATGTCGCATTGGAAGTAGGTAACTCTGTTGTTACCTCTCACAAGCTCTTCCATTGCAGTCTGTAGGCGCTTTTGTTCTTCGGCGGCGTCCATAAATCCGTTCGGCAGATCATAATCCACCAAGATTAATCCTCGAGCTTTCACGATTTTGTCTCTTTCCTAAGTAATTATTTATCAGCCAGCGACCCAACGTGCATGGTCTCCATTTCTTGGCACCCGATTGTCATGGTCGCGTCTTTTCGGAGTTGTTTCAAAATCGGTCTGCTTATGGGAGGTGCTGTTGGCCCGTTACCCCAAACAGTGGTTGCGCCACATGCTGCAACAGAGGGCGTAGTGATCGCCGCTGCCGCCGACATACTTTGCTTTTCTTGGTTTGCCTGTGAGCCGGTATGCTCACCGTAGCGCACATAAACGACGTGGTTTTTCGCTCTTGGAAACGGCGAGCCTTTACTTGTTTGCATACTAACGAGCCTCCTATAATGCCAATGCTGTCTTAATTTGATCTTCATTAAGATACTTTAAATCTTTCGTTAAATAACGCACTCTAGTCTTCACTCTCGATTCTAGCTGACTTGCCAGATCTACACTCTTTCTTGATGCGTCCTGATCTAATGCCACAACTACTTCCTCATAGCGCGTTAACTGATGTATCGTTACTGGTGGTAGACTAGTTCCAAGTAAAGCGCAACCAGAACAAAATGGCAACCTGCTTAAAGAACAGGCAGAAGCTATGTCCTCTACAACCACAGCGATACTGCCCTTACCAACAATCGACGGCCTGTCCATAATGCCGTACTCTAGCCACTTCGGCTTGTCAGGGCCCAAGGCCCTGCCTACAGCGGAGAACTTGTCATTAGGTAAGGAAAATAAGACTCGGTCAACTGCCGGGGCATATCTAATATGTATCAGGCCACTTTCATGGGCCTCATAGCAATGGTTATCTTTCAAATATTGGATCACTGCCGGGTGCCCACCCGGCGCAGATAGTACTCTCGGTAAATCTCTACTGTTTTGTGATATTGAAACCATCTTATCTCCCCCCAGCTTCTCTTTTATGGCCTTTGTTGAATAACCTACAGACTTGCTACCTTTGACGCCACAGCTGGCCCTAAAACAGCCCCACAAGCGCTTACCGTCTTTCCTAGTAATAGAGAAAGTTTTGCTGCCCCCACAAAAGGGGCAGTCAATGCGTTTTGTTTCGTTCTCTCGAAGCTCAATTGGATCTAAAAGGCTAAGTTGATCACGGTAACTGTACATGACGTTATTTTACCTCTTTACCTACCTCTACAATAGTCATAGTACAATACCATGCCTAATTGTAGAGGCTAAGTCCTTGTTGCCAATAGATAAAACATTACTCAATTGGTCGTAGGTTCGATCCCTACCGCCGGAGCCATTCGTTTAATATCAATGACTTACAAGGCTGTACGAGCGAGTTTTCTGCGATTTTCGTACCAGTACGCTGTACGATCCAGTACGCGCTTACTACTTTAGGTGAGTTTTTAGCTATAAGCATAGTGTTACCTTAAGGCTGCTTTGATTCGTTATCCTCAAAAACTAGCCCCGTTGTATGCTCGTATAATATACCCGCTACGATTTCGGTGGCGTCTGCACTGGATGTTACAGCAAACGCTTCAAAGAAATCTATATTCAAGGCAAAGGTCGCTGCAGCTATCATATCGACATTATTTGTGCTGGTTTTATGCGCTTCAGTTAGGGCTGCAATTATTGTTTCTTTGTTAGTCATCAGCTTGCTCCACTACCACAAATTTGGGTGCGCTTTTTTGTTGTTTATCAAACATCTTATCGACTGCATCCAAGAAATCAGGATTCATTTCGTCAGTTTGGTCACCCACATACAAAGGTGCGTCAAACACAGAGCACGATTCATCACCGTCTTTGTCGATCTGACCCTTGTTTGTATATACCGTTAAGCGTTTCATTAAATGTTACTCCTTTTCCCTCTTTTATCCGTTTCATCGCACACACGCCACATGTGTATGTCCCATCAGGCTCACGTATTACAGCTGCAGCTAGGCATGTACCGCACTTAATCATGCTCACCGTTACTACGTCTGCCGTTATAGCCATCGAGCCGTTTAGCTACATCGTTTAACATGTTTGGATTTCTGTTAGCCGTATCAAAGGTTCCAACAGTTATAGCAATTGCTGCTAACAGCAAAATGTGAGCTATAGCCGTTAATCCAAACACCAGATAACTACTTAAAAATATTGAAAACACGATACACCACATCCAAGCAAGAATTTGCAAGATAAGATGTCTAGCATTAGTATCAGGGATATTTTTTAAAGGGCTCTTTTCTGAGTCCATTACCCCTGTCCATAAATCATAGATGTAATGTCTCATCCAATCCTCCCGACAAATTTGGCTATTTGATTTGCAAACGGAAGCAGCGATACTGCCATCAAAAGATTAACTCCAGTATGGATCATGGCAATACGCAGCGTGTCACCCTTTGGCATACCATCAGACACAAACAATCCCGCTATCCAAATACTGGATGTTGTGCCCAAGTTGGCTCCGAGTACCGCCGCAACTGCAGCGGGTAAAGGCAACACTCCGCTTGCAACTAGAGCGATTATGGCTGTGGTTGAAAGGCTGCTAGATTGCCATGCCAAAGTCATAACGATTGCCCCAAAAAACATATATATCGGATTGCCCAGAAACCACGACAGGTGGTCGATGTTGCCCATAGCTTTCATGCCACCTGAGAACATCTTTAAACCGATGTAGAACACCACCAAACCTAAGGCTGTGTACAGATAGTTGTTCATACGCCTGTGCCCATCCAAAGTTTAAGCTCAGCTTGTGCTTCGCTCAGTTTAATATCAAGAGCTTTGGCTTTCCTTTCCCAATGCTCTTCGCTGACTCTCAAAGATTTGATCTCTTTATTAAGTTTATCGATCTCAAGCTGATAGAATTTGTCTTTATGAGTCATTGGCAAACTTCCTTTGCTCGAGTGCGTCAAAGGCTAATGAGAGGCAGCGCAGCTGCTCTCCCATGCCCTTCTGCACAGACCCGGTAAATAGGGCCTTGCGAGGCCCTGTAGGGGCCTCTCCAGCTATCAGTGCAAAGGTAGCGTTACCTCTATTAGGATCCTCAGACAGCTCAAATGTAACATGGCCCACAGACCATTGCTCACGCTTGATTGCTCTGCTTTTATTCATGCTGCTAATGCTTCCTTTCCAACTTTTGTTATTGCGTACCCATTGGATGGTCTTTCACCAACTTTGAAAGCCAACGATTTGTTTGTTAGAGCAGACAACATCGATGAAGCTGCGCGGTGGTGGCAATTAAGCTCCCCAGCAATCTCTTTTGCGTTGCGGGGCGCAACATTGAGTATCTCAAGGATGTTTCTCGCAAAGTTACCCAACGGTGCTTTCGGGCCGTGCTTAATATCGCATGGCAGAGGCCCTCTAAGGGGCTTACCGTCGATGCCCTTGGTCTTGTGCTGAAGCCTCTCAAAGGCCAACATATCTTGTGACAACTGCTCGTCACGTTTTGCAATCAAACCTGCCATTTTTTTATATTGTTCTCGGGTCATTCAGCTCGCCTTCTTTAGATCAAACTCATCATCAATCCGCATTGGTCGTTCTCCTTTGGAAACTAATCGCCATACACTTTGTGGAGTGCTTGCTTTGCTCGCTTACGCGAGCGGTGTAGATACGGTGAGAGGCCCTCACGGGTAGTGTGGCCAGTAACGCTCATCAGCTGGTCTTCAGTTACGTCTCGGTCAGCTAAATAAGTTACACCGCTGCGTCTAAAGTCCCCAAATCGTATTGTCCGAGGCATACCTACCTCATCCATCACTTTGCGAGCCTCATGGTAGTAATATCGGTCATAAGGCTGCAGGAGTTTATCGTTCAGAAATATGAAATCAGAGACGCAGGTCGGCCTGATCTTCTTAACCAGCTCATGCACCTCTCGGTGCCAATCTATTCGCTTCTGCAGCTCTTTATTAAGCTCAAACCAGCAATCAGTCCCGGTTTTCTCCTGCTCAAACTCTAATTGTATTTTACCGTCTATTAAATTACCCCACTTAAGTTGCCTAATATCGCCGGGACGCTGGCACAGGCGAAAGCAAAACAGAGCCATCGAGCCAAATGTGTAATAAAAGTTGTTGTCAGCATAGTTCACAAACGCCAACAGCTGCTCCTCGGTCCAATAGGCCTTGCGAGGCTTGGGTTTTGATACCTTCTGTTTCTCCCAAGGGTTGATTTCTACGCCGCAAGTTTGGTCCTCGTCCTTCAGAGCTACATTCCAAATTAAGCGCATAGTTTTAACCAAATGGTATGCATTATGGCCAGTTTTTTCCGCAGCAAAGTGATTAATAAATGATCTAACAGAGCTACGTGTTACATTAGCTATTGCGATAGTTCCAAACCTACTGCCGTCTAGTGCGTGACGGCTTTCAGAGGCCTTCTTCATTATGCCGAGGTAATGGGTTTTAGAGTTAGGCTTAATTGTAAGAAATTCTTGCGTGGTGATGTACCACTTAAATAAATCATCGACTGTTTCACTAGAAAACGCAATAAACTGTTGTTTCTGAACAGCATTATCACGCCTTTCAATCTCGATAATATAGTTAAGAGCCTCGTCTTCACTGCTAAATGTTTGCGTGGACAGCCCAGTAGTTTTTTGAAGTTTGGTAGGTAGCTGTACGGTG
>Ga0209336_10001431_pt1 | contig 11652 bp, 23 predicted proteins | sample LinPmetageLP32_FD_184042 | JGI IMG/M metagenome (GOLD analysis project Ga0209336, IMG submission 184042) | Marine viral communities from the Pacific Ocean - LP-32 (SPAdes) (version 2) | ecosystem: Environmental > Aquatic > Marine > Oceanic | place: Pacific Ocean | collected 2009-08-23 | reverse complement strand
GAAGGAATTATTAAAAGTTTTTCTTCTAATAACTCTTTTTTAATAACATCATGAACTGCATTCCAAGAAGTAATTTTATATGGAATGCCTTTTGTCTTATCTTGTTTTATTGATTTAACTCTATGAGTAATTAACAATAGTTTTTTATTAAGTAGTGTTGTCATTTTAGTTCTCCTTATTTTAGTTATAATATACTATGACCTCGCTGAATTAAACATTTATTTACAATCGACTTATAAGAGTATTCCATCTTATCAGGCAACCATAATAGTTGAGGTCTTATATACCAATTATATCCGACCTTAACACTTTCAACGATAGAGTTAGTATTGTCTTTACCAATCGCCTTACAGGTCTGTAAATCGTCATTATACCTATAAGCAACCTCATCACCTTTATTTCCTCTGTGGTCTACGATTGGCTTGTATGTGCAAGATATTGTTAAACACATAATCAGTATTGCTACTAATTTTTTCATCATTAGTCCTCCTAATAAATAGTGGTATTCTAATCCAACCATATTTGTTTACTAATTGACTAGTAATATGTTGGAATGATTTAAGTTCTTTATTCATAAAACACACCTCCCCCACATCTTTTAATAAATAGTTCTTTATTAAAATTAGGATTTGTCTTGCTTAGTTTTTCTGCAAGATTTTTAATTAGCATTTCTTCATGCATACAAGTTAAACCCTCATCTTTTTGTTCCTTATATATTTCATCTAAAGAACTATTAATAGAGTCTGCAATAAATTCAAACTGCGACTTATACATTTTTGGTATATTACTCATATGTATCACCTCCTGATATTTCTTTATGTAAGTTATCTATATAGTCTTTGGCATGCCAAATTGCATCACTAGAATTGGTAACACCATTAACACTAAATACATCTATTTCATTTTCTACATGATCATAAACTTGAAATGTAGCAGAGCCATTCCATATGACTTGAAAGTGTGCATCTTTATGCACACAAACATCACCTCTTTGTAAATCCATATTAATACTGCCTCTTTGTTATTTTTACTATGACTTCAACATCACCACAAAAGGTAGAATTATTTTCTGCTAAATCATCTAAAAATTTTCCAAAGTTTTTTGCACCAATTCCTGTATAATCATTTAGCCATGCAACAACTTCTAGTTCTTTAGATTGTTTTTCTTTTTTTTCGTCATATATAGTATCGCTTACTTCTATTCTAAAGTTATCTATAAACATTAGTTCTCCTTTGTTAACTGCACGAGTGCAGAATATTCTTCTTGTGTTATTATTTTAGTACCACCACCCACAAGAGTTAAATAGTAGTATATAGTCTCCTGCCCTTTTTCAAGGACAGGAAATTTTTTAATATTAGTAAAGTTAGGCAATATTTGCATTTTTATATACGCCTCCCATATTTCCTAAAGCAATAGTAGTATCAGCTTCTGTAACGTGTTTAAGGAATTGATCGCCTGATATATGTTTATAATTTATATGTTCATTAGTAGTATATGATGATTTATCACCAAGTAAAGCAACCCAATAATGAATATATATTCTTGGCATCTCTTTATCCCAATATTCTTCTTTTTCTTTATAATCTATATCTACTTTTTCCCAATGTTTAGGAAATTCATTATTGCAACATAATTCGTTTGCTACAAATGCAACAGCAGTTGCATCTTGGTCAAAGCCATGAATGATATATGTATTACCAAATTTCCATTTATAAAAAGACTCAGACCAATTTTCTGCGTCATGATTATATTCTTCCATATATTGTGTAGTTATCTTAAAAGTTAATTTAGTCATTATAGTACCTCCTGATTTTTATTTCTAACCCAACGGCCGTGACCTTCACAGTAATCACATTCCTGAGTTTCTTTATATGATATTCCCCATTGAACATAACCTTGCCCCTCACATTCGGGGCAAGATTGGAATGTATTTTCTTTTCTTAATGATACAATCATATCATTAAGGTCAACTGCGTCTCTAAACACAAACTGTTTTGATGTAACCATATTAGTTAGTTTCCTTTACTAATTGTGTAACATGAAAAACATTGAATCTACGAGCAGATTTTTTTTCTTGTAGTTTGCCGTTTCTTTCGACTACCTTATTAGGCATTGGTTGAATTAACTTCGCAACGATCTTTGTGCCTTTAGGAATTGTATAACCTAAATCCCTTGCTTGACAAAAAGTTAGAAAGCCTCCGACTAGTCCTGTGGCCTTTAAAGTTTCGATATTAGAACCTTGATAAGGTTTTTTAGTTTTTTCATTATAGTACATAGTTTAGTTCTCCTATTTTTAGTTAACAGAACTATACCTTTTTTAGAACAAATCTAAAGAGGTATTTTAAAATCGTTGACAGCCGAGCATTTTAGGGGATAATTCTAACTTCTAATCTCTGCGTTCTAGCAGTCTTTAGTTTCTCCTAGGGGAAGGGAGTAGTTACCCTTCCCCATTTAATCCTTTTATAATTTGCAAATTAGTTTTAAATTACAACTAATTAACAGGAGTAACTAATATGACAACTATGCCAAAAATGAATTTATGGATTGACGCTTTTAATTCAGATACTTGCTTTTTAACTAATGACGAACTAGGAATATATTTTAGATTAATATTTTACGCTTGGTCTAAAGAGGGTTATTTACCTAATGATAAAGAATTTATCCAATGTCTATGCCCTAATCCTAATAATATTAATAATGATAAGATCGATAAGATATTAAAATTATATTGGACTTATGATGGTTCTAATTGGGATAAAGGTTGGTATCAAAAAAGACTTAGAGAAGAATATATAAGAGCAGTCAATACAACTAATCAAAATAAACTTAATGGTTCAAGGGGTGGTCAAGCGACTGCACAGCGTTTGCTTAGCGATCGCTCTAGCGAAACTACGGCCTCTATATCTAAGTCTAAGTCTATATCTAAAACTATATATATAGAAGAGTTTACTTTATTTTGGGATTTAATAATTAATAAGGTAGGTAAAGGACAAGCTAGAAGAAATTATATTAAGTTAGATAAAGAGTGGGCGTTACAACCAAAAGAATTAGCAGATCATTATAATAATTATTATAATTCTATTACAGAAAAGAAATTTGCAAAACAACCTGCATTTTGGTTATCAGCAGAAAGATATTTAGATGAAACACCAAAACAACAATCTACAAAAGACCAAGAAACTTTACAGTTAGAAAGTTGGGTGGAAGGTTTTAAAAATCCAACTAATTTTTCTAAAGAATATGCTAAAAAAAATAAAGGTTTTGTGCAAAAAATGTTAGATAAGGGTTTAATTACAAAAGAAGATGTTATAAACCTCGGATTATAAGGATAGAATAACTCTATATTTCTCTTAACAAAAATATATAATTAATACATTAATAAGGAGAAACTAAAAAATGAAAGATCTACAAAAAAGTAAAGTCTATAGATGGGAAGAAAAATTATTTCTTGAATATGGATTAACAAAATCAATGCCATTAGAAAAATCAATGTCTTATTCTGATTGTGAAAAGTTTGCTACCAAGGTATGGAACAAATACAAAAATAAATTTTTCAAAGTTTTACCACATAATATTAAATGTAGTCAGGTCAAAATATTTCCGAGACAGGGTAGGAAGGCAACATTTCATCATGGTTTATTTTTTAATGGTGTGAAAGCTAAAAAAAGAGGGTACAGAACTTACTACAAAAAAATCGTGTTACCTGATTGGGCAAGAAGTAAACATATTGTTATTCATGAAGTATGCCACGCATTAACAGAAAGATTAGATGGTGGGCATGGTAAATATTATGTTGGAACTTATATGTTATTGTTAAATAAATATTTAGGTTTTGAGATATCCAAGATGTGTGACTTAGCATACAAAATGAAAATTGATTGGACATTTGATGGCTCACGAACAATGCAAAAAGCAAAAGAAAAAGCAATTAAACCTGAAATAGAAAAAGAAAGAAAAAAATTAACAGGTGGTAAAATTAATGAGTGAAAAAAGTTATATCTATGAGAAGGCTAGATTAAAAAAAATTAAGGAAATTAAAAGGGTGGATAAGATATTACACCCTTTTTTCTTTAGTAACCAAAAAGAAATAGACAAAAATACAGAAGAATCTATTGAAAGATTAATAGAAGAATTTGGAGGTACAAATGTTTCATGGAGATATGGTACAGTAATAGGTAAAGGTGGATTAAGTGGAGAAAAAAGAATGCGAGGTAATTTTCATACTACAAAATTTGCAAATAAAAGGAAATCAACATAGAAAATTTTATAGGGAGTTTTCTTGTACCATTGTACCAAAGATATAGGCGTGGAACAGTGGCACAAAGATAAGAAATTAAGATTATTTATTATTGTTAAATTATAATATCTAATGTACCAATTAAGGTATGAAGAATGAGGAAGTCACTCAAAACTTTATTATTATAGAAGAAAAAGATGGAAGCCATTCTGCTATCTTGAAATTTGCCAATTTCCCTGATAAAAAACAAGCTGAAGCATTGATAGATGAAATTTTAAGTGAACTAGGATTATATAGGGTAGATGAAAATTTAATTACATATCATTAATGAATATACAACAAATAAACATAGAGGATTTAATTCCATACGAAAAAAACCCTAGAAAAAATTTAAATGTAGATAAGGTTGCACAATCTATAAAAGACTTTGGATTCCAACAACCCATAGTTGTTGATAAGAATATGGTTATAATAGTTGGCCATACTAGATTTGGTGCTAGTCAAAAGTTAGGCCTTAGTACTGTACCTGTTTTAATTGCAGACATATCCCCTGCAAAAGCAAAAGCATATCGTATAGCTGATAATAGGTTAAGCGAGGATAGTAAATGGGATTATAATAAATTAAATACAGAATTTACCGATTTACTTGATATTAATTATGACCTGTTAAGTTTAGGATTTGGTGAAGAAGAATTAGAAAAAATAATTACATTTGAGCCAAAGTTTGACGCTCCTAATGATTTAGTAGAAGATATTGGTGATGGTATAGAAGCTCCACCATCACAAGTTAGAATGGTTCAGTTATTTTTAAATTCAGAAACAGAACCTGCATTTAAAGCAATGGTTGAATTTTTACAAAAAGAATATGGTACAGACAATATGACTGATACTGTATTTACAGCGATACAAAATGAAAAAAATAATCTTACCTCGTAAATTAACAGACGAACAATTAAAAAATTTAGAGGGTAATTATATTGATGAAAGTTATATAGATTATTTATTAGAGGAAGATACTATTGCTTATAACGAAGAAGGTAAGCCAATAGCAGTTTTTATTAAAAATTGTATACCAAGTAACATTGCAGAAAGTGCTTATTATTCTTTAAAAAAAGCAGTTAACAAATCAAACAATCGTGGAAAAGCAGCAGGTCCTTTGAACGCTAAAATAGGTGATGTAATTGATGGAATGACTGTTGGAAAATTATTAAGTGGCAATAGGTTTATTCCGTTAAAAAAAGATGGAACATTATCTAATTCACCAAAAGCAAAACAAGTAAATTCAAGTATAATTGGTTTTTCTGATAGATATACGAGAATACCCTATTGTCGTACAACGGAATTTACATATAAACATTTTGATACATATAAAAAAGCAGTTCCGTATATACAATATATTTCTAAATTATTTAAAGAACATTTACCTGACAGATGGCAAAATCAAAAAAATGAATGGGATAAAACGCATGAAGATTTTAGAATACAAAATACAGTATTTACAACTGTAACAGTTAATAAAAATTTTAGAACTGCTTGTCATTATGATAATGGTGATTTGTTTGAGGGGTTTGGAAATTTAGCTGTATTAGAAACAGGAAAATATAGTGGGGGATATACTGTTATTCCAAAGTATGGTGTAGCAGTTAATGTGCGAAACTGTGATTTAGCTTTATTTGATGTGCATGAACTCCATGCAAACACTGCAATAGTTGCTGACAGACCTTATGAAAGAATATCTATAGTATGTTACTTTAGAAAAAAAATGACAGATTGTGGAAGTGCAAAAGAAGAATTACAAAGAATCAAATATAAATGAAATGTTTAGCTATTGGAGGCCTTCCTGCAAGTGGCAAAACAACTTTAATGCAATTAATTTATGAAAGATTAAATACAACTGCACTAAAGTTTGGCCTACTTAGAGGTCATTATGATAAAAACAAAAATTTAGCATTATTAGGATTATATAATAATACAGATATTTTTAAGGGAACTGATAAATTATCTATGGCAGTTAACCCACATTTTTTAATATACGCAGAAAAAAATAATAGGAATTTATTATTTGAGGGCGATAGATTATTCACATTAAAAAATTTAACGCATCTTAATGCTATTTACAAACTAAGAATAATTATTTTAAACCAAACAGATATAGAGTTAAAAAGAAGGCATAACGAAAGGAATGATAATCAATCAGATAAATTTATTAAAGGTAGAGCAACAAAAATTGCAAACATTAAAAAAGCATTTAATAATAGCATAGAAAATCACACTTTAAATTCTATTGAAGATAGTAAAGTATTGGCAAATAATATTATATTATGGTATGAAAAATAAACAAAAGCCACACTCGGCTCAAAGAGGAAATAAAAATGGAAAAAGAAAAGAAGAAGGTCGGTAGACCTAAAAAAGAACTAGATATTAATATGATTGAAAAATTAGCAAGTATTTTCTGCACAAATGAAGAAATATCAACCATTGTAGGCTGTCATTCAGACACTTTAGCAGATAATTTTTCCGAGTACTTAAAAAAGGGCAGAGATAAGGGAAAAATGTCATTACGAAGAATGCAATGGGAAAAGTGCCAAACAGGAAATACAACTATGTTAATATGGTTAGGTAAGCAGATGTTAGGCCAAAAAGATAAACTTGAAACAAGCGAAGATAACCAACCATTACCATGGTCTTATGATTAATGGGTTTAACCAAACCACAAAAAGAAGTTATAGAAGATACTGCAAGATTTAGAGTACTGATATCAGGTAGAAGGTTTGGTAAAACATTTTTAGCTATTAACGAATTAGCAAGATTTGCTAGATATCCTAAAAAGAAATGTTGGTATGTTGCTCCATCTTATAGAATGGCTAAAGGTATAGTGTGGCAAGACCTACTTGATAGAATGTATAAACATAAATGGGTGAGTTCTGTTAATGGTTCTGACCTTAGTATTAATTTAAAGAATGGCTCAACAATATCACTAAGAGGTGCAGATAATGAGCAATCACTAAGAGGTGTTGGTTTAGATTTTTTAGTATTAGATGAATTTGCAGATATTAAAGATTATGCTTGGTATGAAGTATTAAGGCCTACTTTATCAGATAGAAATGGTAGTGCTTTATTTACAGGAACACCAAAGGGTAGAGGTAATTGGAGTTATGATTTATTTACTAAAAGCCAAGACAATAAAGATTGGTCAAGTTTTAAATATACTACATTAGAAGGTGGTCAAGTATCAGCTAATGAGATTGAACAGGCAAGAAATGATTTAGATGAAAGAACCTTTGAGCAAGAATATTTAGCGTCATTTGTTAATTATGCAGGACAAATCTATTATAACTTTAATAGAGACAATACAGTTATTGATAATTATATTCCTGAAACAAAAACAATACATGTAGGTATGGACTTTAATATCGATCCTATGGTATGTGTTATCTCAGAGATTAAAGACGATAATGTTTTTATTTATGATGAAATACAAATCTATTCTAGTAACACACAAGAAATGGCAGAAGAAATACAAAACAGATATAAGGGTTATAATATTATTGTATATCCTGACCCTGCAAGTAAACAAAGAAAGACTTCAGCAGGTGGTGTGACAGATTTAAGTATATTAAAAAATGCAGGATTTACTATTAGAGTAAGAAACAATCACCCATCAATAAGAGATAGAGTAAATAGCGTTAACACAAAATTAAAAAATGCAAATGGTAATTTTAGTTTATTTATTGCCAATAGTTGTAAAAATAGTATAAAGAGTTTAGAGAGGCAAATTTATAAAGAGGGAACTACACTTCCTGATAAGGATAGTGGGTTTGACCACTTTAATGACGCATTAGGTTACATGATAGAATATTTATACCCATTACGCAGAAACTTTACACCAACAAGACCTAAGAGGTGGTCATAATGGCTAGTTATACAAGAGATTTTTTAACTGAAAGACATATAAATTATGATGAAAAGTTTCATGATTGGAACTTTCATTTGCGTTCTTTTCTTGGTGGACAGGATTACCAAAATGGTTTTCTATTAAATAGATATACATTAGAGTCAGACGAAGAATACAGTAAGAGAGCAAGTAACACACCAATTGATAATCATTGTAAGAATGTAGTTCAGATTTATTCATCATTCTTATTTAGAGTTCCACCTACAAGAGATTATGGTTCTATGAATGGAGATGTAGAACTACAATCATTTATAAATGATGCAGATTTAGATGGTAGAAGTTTTAATAACATCATTAGAGAAATGCAAGTCAACGCAAGTATCTATGGTACTTGTTGGGGTATTATTGATAAGCCTAATGTAATAACAGGCACAAGAGCAGAAGAACTACAACAAGATATCAGACCATACATGAGTATTTATACTCCTGAGAATGTATTAAATTGGAAGTATGAAAGATTAGCTAATGGTAGATTTTATCTTACATCATTAACATTATTAGAAGATTTATTAGATGATGACGCAATTATTAAGGTTTGGTCATTAGAAGATATTACTACATACAGAATAAACGACTTTAAAAAAGAATATGCAGTAACGAAGCCTATATTATTAGATGAAGTACCAAATGCTTTAGGTGAAATACCTGCTGTTGTTTTATACAATCAGAAATCACAAAAAAGAGGCATAGGTATATCTGACCTCAATGATGTTGCAGAATTGCAACAGTCTATCTACAACGACTATTCTGAGATGGAACAGCTAATTAGATTATCTAATCACCCATCATTAGTAAAAACACCTAATGTAGAAGCTAGTGCAGGAGCAGGTAGTATTATAGAAATGCCTGAAGATTTAGACCCTAACTTAAAACCTTATATTATACAGCCAAGTTCACAGTCATTAGACAGCATTATGAACAATATAAACATGAAGGTAGAAGCTATTAATAGAATTACACACATGGGTGCAGTTAGATCAAGCACAGATAGAGTGCAAAGTGGCATAGCATTACAGACAGAATTTCAGCTATTAAATGCAAGACTTAGTGAGAAAGCTGATTACTTAGAAAATGCAGAAGAACAGATATGGAGATTGTTTGCTAAGTGGCAGAATAAAGTATTTGATGGTGAGATTGTTTACCCTGAGTCATTTGACCTAAGAGATTTTGCAAGTGATTTAGAGTTCTTACAAAGAGCAAAAGCATCAGGAGTACAATCAGAAACATTTGCTAAAGAGATTGATAAACAAATTGCTAGAGCAGTAGTAGATGATGACGAACAGATTACAGCTATTGATAATGAAATAGATGCAAAAGCTTCACCGATCGGTCAATTTAATACGCCTTCAATCGAGGGTGAAGAAGTACAAGAATAATAAAGAAAGGAATAGCCATGCCACAAGGAAAAGGAACATACGGAAGTAAAAAAGGTAGACCACCGGTTAAATCTTCTATGAAGAAAAAGAAAAAGAAGAAAAAGAAGTAATGCCTAAAGCCAAACCTATATATGCTAAAGCTAGACCAAAATCTTTAGGCAAACCTAAGTCTTTTAATAAGAAAACAAAGGCCTATAAATCAGCTAAAAAACAAGCAGATAAAAAGTTTGGCAAAAAGGTTAGTTTGTATAAAAACATATTTATATCTAAAGCGATTAAAAAATATAAACCGAGAGGTAAAAAGTAATGGCTAAAAAGAAAAAAGCACCAAAGGGTTATCATTATATGCCAAATGGCAAACTAATGAAAGACTCTGCTATGAAAAAGAAAAAAAGAAAAACTAAAAGTTCTAGTTACTAATGGCTAAATATCAAGGTAGAACTGTAAAACTTAATAAACCTATGCGTGGTGATACAAAAAAGTTTAAGGTATTTGTAAAAGATAGATCATCAGGCAGAGTAAAAAAAGTTAATTTTGGATCAAAGACTATGAGCATAAAAAAAAGCATACCTGCTAGAAAAAGATCATTTGACGCTAGAATGGGTGGTGTTTTAAAAATGGTTAAAGGCCAAAAAAACTTATCACCTGCTTATTGGAGTTTACAAGCATGGAAAAAAGGTTTTAAAATATAATGAATGTCCAAAATAGATTTTATTACAAGGCTAACTGACCAACACGAAGAAAGAATAATAGGAACACTAAAGAACTTAGAAGATAAAATTATTGCACAATTACAAAAAAGTCTTGGTGGTGCGCCTACACTTACAACACAATTAGCAATAGAGCTAAGACCTGCATTAAAAACTCTTATTGAACAAACTTATTTAAAAGAAGCCACATTATTAGTTAGTGAATATGATGAGATAGTTAAGCAATATCAGGCCTTAATTAAACCATTACCATTACCTGCAAATTTTAAATCACTTACTAAAGCTAATTTAACCACTATTAATAATTTAAAGTTTTTGTCTTTCAGTGGATTTGAAGAAGTAGCTAATAGATTTCTCAATGTTATAGCTGATAATGTTTATCAATCGGCAGTTACAGGTAAGCCATTTAATGCAATGGTCAAAGAAATTAGAGGTGCAATTAATGGTGTATACCAAAGTAGTGATGAGAACGCAGTTAATAGATTAGTCGATTATGTTGCTAAGAATAAATATTCAAATAATAAATCTATATTAAATAAAGTGGCTATTGCTAAAACACAATTAAACGGCAAATATGCCAATACTATTTTAGGTGAAAATATGAGGAAATATGCAAGTCAAATAGCACACGATAGTATTATGCAATTTGATGGTCAGTTTACTAAATACAAAGCAAATGAAGCAGGTATTACTTCTTTTAAGTATACAGGAACAGCAATCGCAACTACAAGAGATTTTTGCAATAGGCATCAAAGTAGAATATTTACTGAACAAGAAGCTAGAACTTTATGGAGTTCTAGGTGGAAAGGTAAGTCAGGTAGCGACCCATTTGTTAATCGTGGTGGATATAGATGTAGACATAGCTTTATTCCTTACGACCCTGAATGGGAAAATTTACTTGAAGATTAACTTAAATAAGACTAAAGGTTAATAAACACATAACACAAAGGAGTGTCAATATGGCTGACGAGCAAGTAACGGAAACACCAATAGTAGAAGAAACTAAACAAGAAGAAGTTAAACAAGAACAACCACAATTAAAACAACCTGATATTGATAAGATAGTTGCTGAAAGATTAGCAAGACAAAAACAATCAATGTTAAAAGAGTTAGGCATTGAAAACCTTGATGATGCTAAGTCTGCAATTGCAGAGAAAGCAAAGAAAGAAGAAGAACTTGCATTAGAAAGAGGTAAATTTGATGAAGTGATTAAAAAGAAATCACAAGAGTTTACAGAAAGAGTTACTAAACTAGAGCAAGAACTTAAAAATGAAAGAGTTGATAAACAACTTATTAATTCAGCTTCAGTCAATGGTGCTATCAATCCTGAGCAAATAAAAGAACTATTAAAAAATAATGTCCAATTAAATGCA
>Ga0209336_10001430_pt1 | contig 11652 bp, 5 predicted proteins | sample LinPmetageLP32_FD_184042 | JGI IMG/M metagenome (GOLD analysis project Ga0209336, IMG submission 184042) | Marine viral communities from the Pacific Ocean - LP-32 (SPAdes) (version 2) | ecosystem: Environmental > Aquatic > Marine > Oceanic | place: Pacific Ocean | collected 2009-08-23 | reverse complement strand
TGGCTCTCCCCTAATGCCGCCATAGATAGCTCTATAGACCCTTTTAGTAAGCAGCAATACATCGACGCTACTTATAATAAAAAAGGCACTGTGGGTAATATGATGGACTACTCAGCAGAACTTAGCGCACAGAGAGCAGAGAAAGCTGGAGGTATAGACCCTGTTAAAGAAAAATTCTATAATAATTACGCTAAAGAGCGTAATGGGACAGAGCATCCAAATAGGATTAAAGAAAAAGGCTACGAAAGCAAAGATGTCAAAGTGGATTACGATTAGTAATAAGTACCACTTAGTTTTAAACCTTTATTCTGAGTCACTTCGAAAGTAAAGGCTGCATCAAAGTTCATTCTACCATTAATGTCCATAGAATAATTATAAGACCCTAATTTTGCATCTTCTATTCTATAGATAAGAGTCTTACCACTTGCTTCAAGAGTCAAGTCGAATTGATAAAGCTGATCTGAATCTAAAACACCAGTCATAGCACCGCTCTCAAATCCAGAAACTTGAGATGAAACAGAAAATGATCCATTAGCTGGGAACTGCCTTTTCCTTCCAAATGCATAATCATTACCTAGTCCGTAAGCCGATACTCTTGGTATAGAGACACTCATATCTACAGATCGAACTAGATGTTTTCCCGATATAGCTTGCCCCCCAACCTGTAAGTTCTGCAAAGTAACATCACTACCATTATTAGTAGGATTAACTATAGGAGGAGCTTTTTCTAGAGCTGCTGTAGATAAATCTTGATTAAAATAAAATTGAGATCTACCCACATTATCATTATTCCCTCCTGTCATATTTATAGCTGGCATCTCCATAGAAGTCCCGACTAAATTATCAAATACTGCATTAGAACAAATATAGGAAGTATTAACAATAGGTAAAGATCCTACAGCATAACTTAGACTATAAGATTGAGGGAAACAATTACCAAAAGCAATAGCATCCTTACCATTAAAATTATTAGGTGGGCTTCCAAAACCTAAAGAATCAATGAAAGAATCCTCTTGATTCTCAGAAACTAAAATATAAAAGTTAGTTGATTCTTGTCCTTCGCTAGCATCAAAAATGTTTTTAAATCCATTTTTAGGAGTGGAATTCAAAAATCGACCTTGAACTTCATTAGAAAAATTAGGTTCAGGTATGTAAGTAATATTTAAAGATACATCTGGCTGATTATATATATCGTTAGTAGATAAATCTTGAGAACCAATTTGTTTAGATTGCTGCCGAGGATAACCAATGGAATAATTAAAAGTTTGAGCTAACTTATGCAGTTTGAGATCCTTGTTACTGGTAGAAAAAGCAGTCGTAGAATCTTGGGCAGCTACAATCGCATTATTGCTTCTTATTATATTTCTAGACATCTTAAGTTCCTGTTGGAATTACACCCATAGGGTCTTCTTTAAGTTCTACACTTAACGTATTAGAATTAGCATAGTTCCATGTATGAGTCCACTTAGGGCTATAGTATACCTTCGGTCTATTATAGACAGAAGGAATTTGGTGTTTAAATCTTCGATAACCGCCTTTATTCTCTAAAAAATGAATCATGGTTTTCAATTGCTTGTCTGATATATTATTGAAACTGTAATTCATATCGAATGTCGCAATATTATTGTTAGTCTTAAGTCTCTGAGTAAAAGAGTTTTTGTATTCTAGTTTGTCAGCTTTAATTTCTACATTATTTTGAGTCCCAATATCAGGCTCAAAAAAGAAATCCTGCGTCCACATTGAGTTTGCTCCCGTTGGAGAATTAGACTCTGTAGAACTATGATCCCCACTGCAGTAATAAAAGTTATCTAGCTTGTTTTGATTTATACCTGTATATACAATGTCGTATTCTTTATAAGACTCTGAATAATTATAATCATCAAAAGTTAAGTTAGGGAAACACCCCATCCCAGACCACTTCAATAAAGTAGGGGCGTGATCAACAGTTAAACTAGTTGCTACTTCAAAGTGCTGATTATTAATAAAATTAATAGCATAATTATCACAAAAACCAGAAACAGTTTTATAAATTCCCAAATTATCAGGCTTAAATTCTATAGGTAAATACCCAGACTGAGCTTCAAAAAAGTTAGCAAGCCTTCTAGCATTAGTTTCATTTACTTCGTATTTTAAAGAAAACCTAGCCACTAAACTATTAACGGAAAGAGGTATTAAATTATAATAAAAATCATCAGTAACATAACTGTGATTCTTAGCTTGAAACTCTACAGTAGATCCATAAACTGGCGTAATATTAAGATGTGCAAGTTTCGAAGGCGAAGTTATACCGCTTATATTTCGATCTCTGTTATAAAATAAGTCTTCACTCATGAGTGTCCAATATAGTTAAGGGTTAATCTTACAGATCCATCTGCGGATGCATTGATCTGCTCAGAAACTAAAGAAGCTTTAGGTATTGATAATGTCTGTAGATTAGTACCATCTCTCCCTTTAACGGAAAAAGATAAAGTTTTATCTGACCTACCTTCTTCAAAAAAACTAAAACCACTGGCTAAAAATATATCATCTACATCTATCTGAACAGAAGCAGAATACTCTATAGGGTTAACATGTTTTACCTCCACAGGCGTTTCAGATCCTATAGTATAGTATGGTATTTTCTTTACAGATAATGAGTAATCAAAACCTAAAACCCTATTAGTAGTACTGTAATCACATGTAGCTGTTATAGAACCCTGACTCGGAATATCTATACTAGTAGGTGTTGATCCTGTAGCGTTAATACCGCTTTTCATTTCATCATAAACAACAAAACTAGAATTCACTTTAGGCACAGACCCAACAGCGCAGTTTACAGAATAAGATTGTAAGTAACCACTTTCGAAACCATAAGAAGTATTATTATTATAATTAAAACTTCCCTTCATTACTTTTGAATCTCCAGTAAAATCAATAACTGGATCATTATAAATTAACGATCTAGAAAAAGAAACCGTCTGATTCGTAGCCCCAGCTACAGTAATTACCCCTTTAGTAGATCCTAAAGGTTTAGCTATGTTAGAGCTATTCTGATATCCGATATCAATCGAATTAATACCAGAAAGTTCTCTAGCTGAAGGAGTCCCATCTTGCCCCGATATGAAGAAGTGTGAATCGTAATTTAGTGTTGTTCCATACATTATGCTCTAGCTTGTCTTAGTGATCCTCCTAGTCTTTTCTCGTCATCAATCACTTGTTTAACTACATCTTTTATCTTCATCGCTAATGAATTTTGTTGATCGTCTCCATTACCTTCAGAGTTAGATGATCCATCAGAGTTAACGGTGATATTAATCACAGTCTCTCCAGAATTATCAGAAACAGAAATTAGTTCATCTAGTTTACTTACTACGTCACCAGATCCACCACCGCCACCTGAGTTGAGAGCGTCTAAATTACCTTTACCAATTCTCTGAGTAGCAGCAGCGTTCATTACGAACTCACCACCAGACAACATAGAAGGGATTGTATCTACTCCAGCTGCATAAGGAATTGAGCCTCCTGTGGCATGTCTGTTGTCTCCTCGGTCCTCTGGTGATAAGCCATTTAAATTGTGAATAACTCCATCTTGACTATGTAAGAAAGGTAATATAGAACTACCAGCTCCTATTAATCCTTCACCCTCTGATCCAAAGCTTCCACCCTGCAATATCGCTGCTCCATATGAAGAGGATGTCGGTCTTTGACTAGCGGAACGAATAGAAGACATATTCAATCCCTCGCTAGCTTTCGAAATGTCTGCTGAACCGAACACATCCGTTAGATTGTTAAATTGCATCTTGAACCTTTGAGAAAAGCTCATATCTGTTCCGTCTTCGTTTAAAGGCATTGCTCTGTTTCCCGTACCCATTGTAGCGGCATTCATCACTGAATTAAATAAAGTACCAATACCAAAATCGGTAAGTCTATTTTTTAACATAGAACTAAAACTTTTACGACTTTCTTTAGCTGCTCTTTCTTGTTCTACCTGCCTAGTAAACAAGCCAAACGCCCTCTGCTTGGAGGCTTGCTCTCTTTGGAATGCTGGGCTGTTTCTACGACCAGACATCGTCAGAGCAGCGCTCTGAGGCTCTAAAGCTATAGAGGCGAATCCTGAACCAGAATTAAATTTATCAGAAGCTCCTGTAGTAGATGATTGTGTCGCGAAATCTAATAGATTCTGCGTACCCTTCATTTCTCCTTGTCCAAAAGTCCCTGGGGTAAACAAACCCCCTCTAGCCATAGCTGGGATAGTCCCTGAGTTCAAAGAATTCATAAAACCAGAACCGTATTTCTGAACAGAACTCTTTCTCATCACAAACTCTCCACCTGTTAGTAAAGCGGGGACATCATCTCTAGTCCCAGAACCTCCTGTTACTTTACCTCCTGCATTAAATGATTCTTTTTGTTGCATGGAAGGTAAGAATTGAAAAGCTTGAAAAGCTTTACTAAGACCCGCTTTAAAATTACTTTTAGATTGCTCAAGGAAAAAGCTTGCTGCCGCTTGCTTGAGAACATCACCCAAATTTTCTCCCTGTGCTATTGCATTAGCCATACCATCAGTGATAGTGTCAACAAATTGTCTAGCGTTAGACACTAAGCTATCATTAAGCCTATCTTGTATGTCTTTATTAGAAAGTATAAATTCATTTTCAAGTTTTGCGCCAAGAGAATCATTTATTTCTAGTCTCTGCTTTTCTAGTGATAAGAGTTCTTCCCGTTTTTTTATTATTAAATCTAAAGGAGGTTCTTCATCATTTAACATAGCGACTAATTCGGCCTGAACTTTGAATTGTTCATTTAAAATTCCCATTTCTCCTTCTTTATTTCTTCTACCTGCTCTAGTTGGGGCTAAAAAGGCTTCCGCCTGTAATTTTCTCATTGCTGACTTTCGAGTTACTTCAACTTGAGCCACAGGGTTTTCTCCTGCTCTAGATCTCAGATTTTTGTCTATCATTTGATCAGTGATATCAATCATAGAACTCCCCGAAGCAGCGGTAAGAGTTGCTAATTTTAAATCTTCTGCTTGCTGCCTTAAATTATCGGTAAACTCTTCTAGTAATTGAGAAAAGAACTTAATTTGTCCAGCTGCGCCTTTTCGTTTCCCAGCAAGATCAACGTTAACTTTTTCGTCTTCTCTAGTACCCGCTAATCCTAATTTTTCTCTCTCTAATTGTGCAGCCTTCTTAGCAGCCGCATCTGCTTCTTTAGAGGGAATAGAAAGCTTTCTTAAAGATGAAGGTGGGCCTTGACTTCCACCTAAACTAGCAAATGGATCAAGTTCATCTTTAACAGGCAAAGAGGCTATTTTATTAAAAAATGTATCAACCTTACCTATATCACCTATACCTTTGATTTTTTCTACCAATTCTTCTATTTCCTCAGTGAAACTAGGCATCTCTTTGATCAAATCTACTAAGCTAGATTTTGTATCTTTTACTACTTGATTTTCTTTTTGTTCTATATTTATCTTTGCTTGTTCTTTAACAAAACCTTCTTCAGCTGAAGCACTTCGTCTATCACTAGCGAAAGGGTTATTTATATCGAATAAAGATCTTCTTCTATCTAAATCCCTCTGGGCGGTCCTAGTCGAATCAGTTTGACCTGTTTCCTCTCTAAAAGTCGCTCTATTTAGATCTCTAGTAATATTCTCTATAACTTCTGCTCTTCTAGCATCTAATATCGCTTGTTGCTGAGTGGTAGATAAGTTTGATTTTCTCTGCTTCCCCTCTCTAACTAATTTTGCTACATTAGCGTCATTAAGACCCTGCATAGCTTTAATCTCATTATTACTTTTACCTAGAGTAGCTAAAGTCTTATTGAGTAAATCTTTCCGTTTCTCTTCGTCACTTAATATTTCCAGACTACTTGATTTAAAAGTTTCAGTTAAAAAATTAACTTCATCAAGTGATAAGGTTATTTGTTCGTTAGCGTCTACTTGTTTTTGTATTTCATCAGCGATGCTAGAGTTCGTTGATACATCTTGTTTTGCTAAATCTATTCTGTTCTGCAATTGTAAAAGTCCAACACTACCTAAAGAGTTATGTCTTTTTGCAAAAGACAAAGATTTTTGGTCAGAAGTTAAAGCTTCCGCTCTTAGCTTCATGAGGGATATCTCAGTCGATAGCCTAACTTTTGCTTCATCTCCTCTAATCTGAGTTATATCTTTTTGTATAACATCTCCAGCACCTGTAGCTTTTTTTATTACAGCAGAAGACAAATCTGAGGCCATTGGATTATCACCTTTTAGACTTCTTGCTATTATCTTATTTCTGACATCTTTAGCCTTGTCAGTATCAATTTGATTTGCACCGAGAGAATCTCCCCTACTCAGAGTCAATCTATCTTCTCTACTGATTCCCTCAAAGAGTTTTTTTTGCAAGCCAGAGAAATCCGTTGTAGCTATAGCCTCAAAAGCTTCCCCCATAGCTTTAGAGGCTTCAGAAGAAATAGGTTTTTGCTGATCGAAATTAAACATTTTAGAGTACCCTTTCCCGAACTCCAAACCAAAACCTTTGCCACTATCTTCTATAGCTTTATTTACAATTCCTTGTACTTGTTTAAATGTCCCTCCAGATTTTAAAGCTGCATCAGCTAAACCTACTAGTTTTTCTATTTGAGCGCCATCTTTTCCTCCGTCAAGCCCAATATCTTTCAATTGAGCTTTTATCACTTGAACTAGACCAGCATTATTTTTTTGAAACTCTTCTTTATCTTTTACATCTATTTCTCCTAATTCTTTAGCTGCTGCTGCAGCTGCAGAAGCTAAACGTTTAGTGTTAGATTCTAAGGCTTCATTAGCACCGCTTAGACTGTTCCAAGCTGCTACAGCTCCCAGAACTATTCCAGTGACTACCCCAATAGGTCCAGCGAAACGAATCAAAGCTCCTCCAACCATTTTTAGCGGTCCCATAATAGTACTCATCGCACCTCTATTTGCCAATTTTGATGCTGTTCCAAATTTACCTTGTAATCTAGCCCCTCTAGCATTACGAAGATCAAACCCACCGCCTCGTAATTGATTTCTTCCTGCATCCATTATAGAAGTGCCTCTCGCTGCCATTGACCCTCTATTTGCAAAAGTCCCAGCTAAATTAACCGCGCCACCCATTATACCTTTAGCTCCGCCAAAAGCTTGGCCCACCATCATCGCGCTAATAACTCCATTTAAAAGTGTTAGACTATTAGCTACAGTTTTATTTTTGTCGGTTACTTCCCCCAATACCCCACTAAGAGCAGACATACCTATTTGCACAGCAAACAACTTAGTAACAAAATCGCCCATACCAGCACTAGCTTCTCCAGTAGACCCCGTTTTAGCGAAGTTAGGTATAGCCCCAGTAGGTTCGTCTCTAGTGTTAGTGACAGCTAACCCCATTGGGTTACCAGAATTTCTGAGTTTAGAGCTTTGGTTTATACGGATTTGATTTATTGGTAAACCAGAGGCAGATTCCCTTTGTATCGCATCTTGCAAACCGCCAGCATAGTTAGGTATATATCCAGCAGCCGCCGCTTTAGGGACATTGGTTATAATTTGTCTAGCGTATTTATCTTTTGAACTAAGACTATTTTTAAAATCTCCAAATTCAAAATTTTGATCTTCTAAACCAAATAAGTCTTCAAGAACCGCTTTGTTAGATTTAAAAACAACATCGAGTTTACCTTCATTACCTTGAGCAATTCCGCCTGTAATAGCTGTTACAATAGCTTCGAACATAGCGCCTCTCATCGCTCCAAAAGCCCCCTTTCCGCCTTCTTTAAGAACAATATCTTGGACTTCTTTAGTATTATATACTTTTGGAGATGCTTTAAGAGAACCTCCGCCTTTACCAATCGCTATTTTAAGGCTATCATTAACAGCTCCAGTCAACGCTTCATCTAATGTAGATTCTAATTTTAATAAATTTTTAAAATCTGAGTTTTTAGTCTTTAAGTTCGGGTCTATGCCAGCCACACCGCCTAAAAATTGATTAAAACCTTTATATGGTTTTGCGAATTTGTGATTTGCCAGTTTAGAGTCGAATTCCATTTTTGAAGGAATCAACATCACTGACTTTTTAGGCATATTAGCATTGTAAATTTTACCTCTTAAAGCAATTAAAGCTTTGGCTTCGGGGCTGTTTGGGCTATTTTTTAAAATATCTTTTACATTATCTGTTTTTGGGCTACCATCTTTGTTAAAGAACTGAGCTTTGTTTGAGGGTGTAATTCTACTCAAACCATAAGTTTTATTAAACGACTGTAGAGCTGTTTTTGAAAAATTAGGTATATATCCTTCAGCAGCCCCAATTTTCCTAGCTCTTGGAGGAAGACCTATAGAAGCAGCCATATCTTGATTAAAGATAGCTGACCCGTCTCCTCCAGCATAATTAGGAACTATGTATTCGCTACTGTTAGCTACCATAGTCCCTTTTTGCCCACCTCCAAAATTGAAGTTCGGTATAGTTACTGGTCTAGCTGAAGAAGGAGCGCCACCTACACCCTTACTGATATCTGAGCTTTCTGAACCATAACCAATAATAGCATTGTAATTCGGAATGAATCCTCCAGCACCGCGACCTTTAAGCTTTCTGGTATTAGTCATAACTCCAGGAGCTATCTTTGCTGCAATACCTTGCATCCTAGTCATTATCCCCACTTGCTCATTTAAAGCTGTAGTAAAGAAAGCTGTTTGAGCTGCTCTCTTTTGCTCTACACTTAGAGTGCTATTCTCGATGTTTAAAATCTTTTTCTGTATACTAGAATTACCTAGTAGAGTCGAAGCTATCTGTCCTTGTAGAGTAGCTTGTTCTTGTGCAGCTTTATTTAAACCAAAAAATGTCTTAAGAGATCCAGCCCCGAATCTCACTAGATCAATAGCTAGTTTACCTATTACAGCCGCGAATACAGCTAATCCAGGACCAGTAATTATATTACCTATACCAGCTACTATTCCTTTTGCAAATTTACTCCCTATAGAATCTCCATCGAAAATTCCTGAAATACCTTCTACAACCGAAGAGAAAAATCCTAATAAAGATTTAAGATTATCAGTGACCCCAATCTTCCCTAGAGCTTCCGCGAATTCAGCTACACTTTGAGTTGTACGATTAATAGCAGCGGAAAGAGTCGCGTTTTGAGCTTCGTTTCGATCATAAGCTTCGCTGCTAGCATTTTGAGAAACTTCAGTAATTTTTATCGCTTGAGAAGTTTTAGATATATAATCATCAAGTATAGCTAGGAATGGAGCAACTTGGAATTTCCCTACCAAACCTTCAGCTATCTGCAATCTTCGCGCATCTGGCACTTCTTCTAAAGATTTTGCTAAATTTTGAATTAATTTCGTAGCTCCTAAAACTTGCCCAGAAGCATCTGTGACTTCCACCCCCAAGTTCTGCATAGTTTGCAGCTTGTCTATAGATTGTATTCTGGTGAATATCGTTTTGAAGGAGTTACCAATAACCGCTCCACCTCGCGCAGTTTTAGCTTGAACAGCTGTAATCACACCAACCAATTCATCGAATGAAACACCAGCTTGAGTAGCAACTGAACCTGAACGTTTAATACCTTCAATCAAATCTCTTTCTGAGACAGCAGCAGAAACAGCTGCGGCGGATAACTTATTAAGAACTTCAGCACTTGTAATCCCAGATTTATTAAAAGAGTTTATAGCTGCTGTTAAACCTGCAACAGCTTCAGAAGCTCCTAAACCAGATAGGCGACTTAAAACTAAAGAATCATTTAATCGTTTAGTGACTTCATTGGCTTTTAAACCCTGACGACTCAATTCCAAAGCAGCTTGAGCTACCACGCTAAAAGACTGCTCTGTGTTTTTAGCGACACTAAAGATAGTGCTTTTAAAAGAATCTAGTTCTTTGGCTGAGACATTTAAAATAGAATTAATACTAGTTAAAGATTTTTCTACATCAATAGTCACCCTGATAAGTTCTTGGAACCCTCTCGTGACGGAAGAGAGAATACCAACAGAAGCTCCGAAAGCTAACACGCGAGCATTAGCAGCTTCCATAGATTTAGTAAACTGATCAGCCTTACCAGTAATTCGACCTAAAGGTTGAGATAACCCTTCGATACTTTTGGCGTTTCCGCCCATATTTATCTTGAGGTTTCTACCTGCTTTTTTAGCTGCCGCCTCGATGCTGGCTTCTAATCCTGTTTGTACTACTGGTATTCTTACTGGCATATCCGTTAACCTTTAATGTAATTACACAAAGATTTACACATCATGCCCAGCTAATCGCATCATTTGTGTCATATCTAGTTGACCACCATGTTTTTTAGCTTCTTCAGAAAGAGAAACAGCTTTCTCTCCACCAAGTTCTTTGACATCTTGATTAGTAGCACCGAAGACAACAGAGCTATCAGCGTCATCTCTAATTCCACCTGTGTTACCGCTAGATTTACTCTGGGAGTATGCTAGTAATTTTTCAGGATCATCTCGGATATTATCAGGTATATCTTCTGTGTGTTGGAAGATGTTAAAGAACATCCTGCCAAACAATACTACCCGTAGTTGATATATAGTTAATTCTGTTACAGGTTTCTGGTAGAATCCGTAAGCATCTTCACAAAGAGATAGATACATACTAAAGAATGGCCGTAGAACAGCCTTCTGTATCTGGTCATCAGCTAATCTAGATTGTATATCTAGATGTAAGTCAGTTAATTGTTTTATTTCCCAACCTTCTAATTCCGCAAATTCTTCTTCTGTATAGAGATTCTCTTTTAGGTCTTTATCTTTAAACAATAAGAATCTTAATAATTCATCTGAACTTCTCCCAGTTCCATAATCTTCCGCAGTTTTACCAACGACTTCAGAACGGCTTTTCTTTAATTCGTATAATTCTTCAGCTCTTTGTAATATCAACTTATTATACTCTTCTCTTTGAGAGGCTAACAATAGTTGGTTTACAGTTTTTTTTAGATTTGTGATCTCGCCTTCTAGAGAAGCGATTTTCATATCGTCTTTTTCTTCCCAAAGCTTCTCTTTCAAGACGTATTTTATTCTCTCGGCCTCTGTCTCAAGACCCCTTTTTAAAGCTAAATCTTTATATTTTTCAAAATACTTATGGAGATATCTCTGATCTCTAATATTTACATGTTTAATATAAACAATATCATCACCTAAAGATGCCTCTGTGTAGCCATCAAAAGCTTCCCCTATTAAAGAGATATAGAACTCATCCTTCAAACCTCACCTTTTTCGACATCTTCAATAAGTTTATTAAATTCGTCAGGAGAAGATGCTTGGTTAAAGAACCAGAAAGCTAAGACAGTGGTGACTTTCTTTACAACATCTGAGTAAAATGCGGAAGCCTCGTCCTCTTTCTTGTAGTAATCCTCAATTTTTTCATCAAAATCATCACCTTTGAAGTAAGGGGAGAATTCGCCATCAGCATCAGCTTTGATGTTTGTGAGCATTAGGGTGTACCAAAGAAGCAATCTATTTTGAGCTTTATTATCAGCGGTATGGTTAAACAAGCTCTCCATAGAAGTCTCAGCGTCTACAAGCTTCCGCCGAATCTCTGCGAGGTCAGTCTTCAACTGGTCCAACTCTTTTAGTTGAGCATCAGTCTTTTTTTCGATAGTCTCTAGTCTGACATACTTGTTCTGGATTTCGAAAGTCTCCTTGTATAAGACTCCATAATCTTTAGCCTCATCTTCAGTCCAGACACC
>Ga0209336_10001426_pt1 | contig 11674 bp, 15 predicted proteins | sample LinPmetageLP32_FD_184042 | JGI IMG/M metagenome (GOLD analysis project Ga0209336, IMG submission 184042) | Marine viral communities from the Pacific Ocean - LP-32 (SPAdes) (version 2) | ecosystem: Environmental > Aquatic > Marine > Oceanic | place: Pacific Ocean | collected 2009-08-23 | reverse complement strand
GCTATACATTCGTCCCACGGGTAGTCTTCTAAGTTAACCTCAGTCTTTTCAATTTCTTTTAAAACGTAAGGAAGGTTTAAGCTATCTTTAAAAAGCTTTTCTATAACTCTATTAACTGTGCTCATACCTATATGACGTAAGTATTATTTTATTTGCATTTTCAGGTTAACCAGTAATTCTACCTATACCCTGAGCCCATAGTGAACCATCGCAGCACTCTCTAGAATAAGTATTCTCGTCTTTGCAGTAACACGCTCTAGAACTACTGTTAGGACTGGCTGGATTCCAACGCTCTCTATATGGGACCGCTTGACTATTTCTAAGTCTTCTACTTCTATTTCTGTTTGGCATATTATTTCTGTTTAATTAGTAATTCTTTAAGCTTTAAAAGCTCTAGTCCTGCTTTGATTTCTGAAGACAGATTGTCTTTAATTTTTTCTTTAGGTCTTTCCTCTTTGTCTAAAAAGAACCCTTCTATACTAAAACCTTTTACGTCTCCAGTCTTAACAAAGTCTTGCCATATATCCTCGTTGTTTACTTTGACCGCACCCATCCACGTACCTACAGGAACCTCCATACCGTAAATAGCAGATTTGTCTTTTTCTTTGTTTTCTACTATCCAAGACTCTACTAAGGTTAAACCTTCTATATCGAATTTATGCTCTAGAGTTGCGTTGTTTTGCTTTCCGTTCATTAGGAATAACTCACTAGCTTTTTTAACCGTTTCTTTTGAGAAGTAAATATAGTATTCGTCTTTACCTTCTTTACGATAGATAGTTTTATTAGGAACTAAAAGGGCTCCTAAGATTATTCTTTTATCCTTGTCTATTGCTTTTAGCTTTACTTCTTTTTGGTCCTTTAAGGCTACGAAGTTTTCTTCTATTGCTGGACTCTCTACTAGACTTATTGCGTCTATTCCTCCAAACTCATCCTCTTCGTCTATTATTAATTCTACTATTTTCATATCTATATATATAATGTGTTAATTAATTCTTTTGTATTTATATCGTTGCTCCTTGTACTATATTTCTTTGTAAACTTTGTGCGGTTGTTACGTCATTTGAAACTACAAAAGCTTGAACAGGTTTTTGATTTTGATTTGCTATTGTCTCTGAAAGCTGACTAGTTTCTGACTGTCCTACTATATTAAACGCTGGAGGAGCTGGAACTGGTTTAGGAGTTTCTCCTGAGGTTCCACTACTTCCGCCTACTGAAGCCGCTACATTTTTAGTAGATTTTACCGCACTTGCAATACTAGAAATAATACCTGCAGCCGTTGCAGCATATCCAATTAAAGGAAGTATGTTTTGAGGAAAACCTATTTTAGCAGTTTCTGCGGTTCCCTTAGCTATAGCAGTTCCTGAAGACGCAGCATCTAAATTAGCTTGAGCTACTGAAATACTAGCTTTTTGTTGTAATGCTCCTATATCAATTAAAAAAGATTGTAAGGCTAAAGCTTGTTTAGCTACTAATAAAGCTTTTCCTAATTTAGATTCCTCACCTGCAATTCTAGCAGCATTATCTAAAGTGTCGTTTGCAAATTTTCTTTTCTTTTCTTCTAGCTCTATTTCAGCATCTAGAGTTTCTTGTAAATTTTGTATTGTTAACTCTTTTTGTTTATTATCAAAGAAAGTATTTACCGCTAATCTTGCGTTGCCTTTTAATCCCTCATTTATATTAAGCTCTTCTATTTCTAATAAAGCTTGTTCTCTATCTAAATCTAACCTAGTTTGGTTATCTGTTATTGCCTGATCTGCTATTTTTGCATTATAGTCGGATCTAATTTTACCTAACCTTTCAAGGTCGGTTATAGTAAGATCTGTCATTTTTTCAAGATGCTTTTTATATGCGTCAAATTCTATTTTATATTGAGCCTGTTTAGCAGCTTGCCTTTTTGCAAATTCCTGTTCTTCTATTTTAGTTATGTTATTTTCAAAACCTGCCTTTCTATTTTTAAGAGCTAATAATTGTTTTTCAGTTTCTTTTATAGACTCTTCTCCTTCTTTAGCAATTCCTTCAGGATCAAAAACAAAAGTTCCAACTCCTTCGTAAAAGTTTTTAGCTAACTCTGCCTCCATACCAAATACTTTGGCTACTTCGTCTACCGCTACTAATACTGCGGCTAAAGGAGCGGTAAGTAATAAAACTATTCCTGATAAAATTTTAGCATTTCTTTCTGCAGTTTCTACCTGAGCTTTTTTAATTTCTTTTTGAGTAGCTAGCTGAGCCTCTAAAGCAGATATACTTTCGTTAGTAGATTGTATTTTTAAATCTAAAATTTCTCTTTCTGTAACCCCTTGTTGTTTTAATATATTTGCACTAGCATTAATATTATTAAAAGCATTTTCAGTTTCTTTAGCTGACTCTTGTTGTACTGTTAAAAGTTTTTGTTGCTCTAAACTAACTCCAGAAACTAACCCTTTAATCTCATCCCAGTAAGCTACGATAGTCCCTAACGCTATAACTATTAATCCGATACCTGTAGCGGCTATAGCTCCTTTAAGTCCTTTAAAAGACGTTGCTAAGCCTTTTACTCCTACTATACCTTGAGTTACTCCTTTTTGTAAATCTTGGAATTTAGTTACGGCTCCGCCAGTAGCTTTGTCTAATAGCCTAGTAGCGTCTCTATTTTTATTGACTGCTTTATTAAAACCGTCTAGAGATTTTTGTACTTTTTGTATTTGAGCTGAAGCTTCCTCTGCTCCTTCAACTTTTACGCTTGTAACTGTTGCCATTTAATTGTTTTTTAAGTTTATATATAGTTTCTTTATAGTTAGTAGGTAGCTTCTTAGATCCTTGAGCAAACTGTATATTTTCAGTTTCTCCGTTAGCATATTTTAAAAGCTCTATTATATTTTTTATCATAGCTCGTTTAATAATTCCATATCACTCTCTCCAGTAATTAGATTAGTGTCTATAGTGTTAATTTTATAACTCTGTTGGTTAATAACTAGAGTATCGTTTAGTTTTAATCCGTATATAATATTTAAAGGCAAAAAAGCTTTAAACTTTATAAGTCTTCTTTTACCGTTAAAAATATTTGAAATATAAGTATCGTAGTTTTCTGCAAATAAAGTTTTAGAAAAACCTGTTGATCCCGTGTACTCATTAAACTCTTCTCTAAAATTTAAGTTTTTAATATCTGTAGCACTTGTAGGATCTAAACCTACACTGTTACTAGGTATAAAGTAATTAGTTAATTGAGAGTTTATTTGAGAGCCTGTTGGTGCTGACTTAAAAGAAATAATTGTAGTATCCGATCCTGCGGGTTGGTGTACTGGATAAAACAGTAGAGGTTTACCTAAAATAGGATCTTGATTTTCGTCTACAAAATAACCATATTGAGCAGTGGTCTGCGTGTTTGCAGCTACTCCAGCTCCAGTATCTGTAAGTCTTTCGTATAGCAAATGTTCAAAAGGTGCTTGTATTGTATAAGTAGAATTTGGTCCGTCAAAATTATCCCCTATTGTTGAAGAGCCTGTATATTGTTCTGCTCCCCAAGACCTACCGTTAGTCTGACTATATTGCTGAGCTAAAAGAGTATCAGTTCCTTCGTATACAAACTCTATTTCTTTATAAGGTAAAGCTATATTAACCTGATTATTTTTAACATCTACATATTCAGAAATATCGTAAGTCGCTACATTAGTAGTATAGAAATCGTCTAGCCTTTGAACTCTTATTTTACCAAAATTAGGATTTGAGCTTCCGTTAACTAGTAAAGCGTCATCGTCTAAGTAAGCAGTTAAATTAAATAAACGGAATAAAGTTGTAAGAAAGTCTATAATTTTTATATCTGGAATTTGAGAAGTAATATCAAAAGTAAAAGAAGCCGTAGCAGTAAAAGCTACAGTATAAGTTTCTACCCAGCCTACTTGTACGTTAGCATCGTAACCTGCTAGATCCCATTTAATTTCAGAGAATATTATTTGAACTGAAGAAAAAATTGTTATAGTATAAACTTCAGCATCAAAAGTGCCGCCTAATTGTCCCCTACCTATATCGAAAGTAGTATTTCCTGTTCCTGTTCCTTGTAGGTTTGCTATAGTAGATCTAACTATTCCTGCTCTAAGTATTACTACAGTAAACAAGTCATTACTGCTAGTAGTTAATAAAAGCCTTTGTACGGTAGTAGGTATTCCTGAAACTAAAACTCCGTTAGTGTCCAACCATACATTTTGAATTACTAAACCTGTCCCGTTAAACATATTAGTAGCCTGAATATTTGGAGGACCAAATCCAGTCACAGGACTAGGAAAGGTTTGTACTAAAGACTCATCGAGTACTCCTCCTTTTTTTCTATGTAACCATAAATGCAAATTATAAAACTCTACGTTACTAGTATTAAAGAAGTCATCACTAAAAATAAGCGTAGGATACAAGGCAGTTATAGCGTCTATAATTTCTTTAACTCTTAAAGCGTATTTAAGATCTGAATATAAAACTCCGTTGTCATCGTTTCCGTCATAGTATAAATTTCCGTTAGCTTGAGTATTTGTAACAGAGTCGTAATATAATCTAGAGGGAGGAGGAACTAAATCCGAATCTTTATTTGAAGCACCTGAAGTTATTAAAGGACAAAGTATAGGACCGTCTGCGGTTTGTAATCTAGCTTTTACAGTAGCAGAGTTATACTCTAAATTATACTGGTCTAAGTCTACTAGAGATTGTAGTTTTGCGTCTCCTAGTAAATCTTTTAATCCTACAGTTTCTCCATAGAAAACTATCTTATAAGCATACGGTAAATTGTTTTGTAGCTCTACTCCTTCAAGTCTTATAAACCCAGTTTTAAAGGGTATATTATTAAGTTCTATTTTAGCTGGTGTTTTATTACGTGCATCGTATCCGTTAGCAATATCAAAATTATAGTAATGAGAAAACAGTTTATTATTTTCTTTACTAGCTGGTATTGTAAAACTCTTAGTAAAAGGAACAAAGACTTTAGCTGGATCTTTTATATTTTGTATTGACTGGCTAATAGAAACTGTCTCATCTTTAAACAGGTCTATTCTTATATAAGTAATAATATCAGGATCTGGGTTATTGTCAATATAGAGTTGGAGTTTCTGCATTATCTTATATTGTTTATATAATTAAATGACATTTCAAAACTAAAAGTAAATTGTATAAGCTTGTCATTTAAAACATTTTTATAAGTAAGGTTATTATCTTTTATATTTATAGGAATAGTAATAAAATTTCCTGTAGATTTTTCTCTATAACGTACCCAGACTTTTTCAGATAGTAACATTTCAGAGTATACATCGCTATAATACTCAGGTACAAAAAAAGAATTTAAAGTAATTGACTGGTTAGCCGTAATATTGAAGTTTTGTTTTGTGTGAGCATTTACTGAATAAGTTCCTGTACTTGAAATTGTGTTTGAGTTATAAGATTCTCTTTTTGCTTCAATATTTCTTATAGCTTTTAGTGTAAAAAACTCTGTTTGTATAGCTCCGTATTTATTTATAAAGCTTACTACAAAACCATTAGTAGATCCGTTTAACTCTGTATATCCGTTACTATCAGTATACTTAGTACATTGAACTCTATCTATAGTTATATTAATTCCGTTTGCTAGAGTTACTGAAGTTCCATTAAATCCAGAGGAAGTATATACTACAGTTCCGTTTAAAATACTAGGAACAAATACGCTTACATCTTTAGGAGCGTACATAGTATAAGTTTTAGTTCCTGACGATGAACTGCCAGCTTGAGTATAATTAGAAATAGCTGGAAACTGAGTGCTACTCATTTCTGGATTTGCCTCTTCATAAAAAGTACCGTAACCGTCAAAGCCGTTATGAGTTTCTTGACTTGTACTTATAGCGGTTCCCCCTGCGTTAACTAAAGGATAGAATGTTAAATCTAAAACAATTACAAAAGCAGCTTGAGTTGGTGGTGTTCCACCTGTATAGGTTATATTTATATAATCTCTGGCTAACTCTGCCCACTCAAATAACACGGGTACATTAGGGGAAGCGTTTTTTATTAAAGTATACCTAACAGTTCCACTTATTGTAATTACTAATTTAGCGGAGTTAGTTGTAGTATTGCTAGAAGTTGCGGTTATATATTGCGGGGATCTTAATAATCTATTTGCCATTATGATATGTTAATTGATATTTCGTTTGTTATAGACTGGTTTACTATTAAGGCTATATCTTTATCTAAAGCCTCTTCTAGTTTGTCTTCAAGTTGTCTAGTGTAAAAATCAAAAGGAGTAGTAAAAAATAAACTAGGTTTTAAACCTGTTAAATAAATACTTCTAGATATTAAAAAGACTATACTCTTCCTAGATATAAACTGTCCTAAACTATTTCTAGTACTAGAGCTTAAGTCTGGTTTAGTTAAAACCCACTTATCTATAGCTCCTCTTAAAGTTCCGTTTCCTCTTGAGCTTCCTGTTCCAAAATGATATGGACTTAATGGAGCTTTGTTAAATCTGTTTTTAGATCCTGAAGGCATTTTATCTGGAGCCGCTCCTTGCACACCCTGATCGTAAAACGTAGCGTAGTCTTCTCCTAAGAAAGTTACTAAGTAGGATCCGTCAGACTCTTCAGTTACTAAGTGAGTTAAACTGTTAGCTAGTGGACCGCTACCTATGTCTTTTTTTGCTAGGTTATTTCTTGCCGCTGAGACTATATTTAAGCCGTAAGCTTCTAATATTTTCTTGACATTATCTAACATATATAAATATCGTTTTGTACTACTATACTTACGTTTAGGCTCCAGCCTGCCAGTTCGTTCTCGAAACGATCATAGAACGGCTCAAAAGTGGCATCTGTTATGACTTGGTACATTTCGTTAAACAGGTTTCCGTTTCGCATCTGCTCTACTAATTTATTTCCTACTTGTAGCTGAGTATTTAAAATATCCATTTCGTCAGTATTTCCTGTAAACTGGTCTGTTACTAAAGCTTTGTTTACGTCTACTATATCCATTAGAAGGATAGTCATATTAAAAGTCAAAACTTGTCCTCCTTGCGTTACGTTGTTCATTATTATATGAGACAAAGGAAATATAGTTTGTTTTCTTAAATCTACTTGAGATATGTCTCCAAAGGTTACTGTCTTTACAAAAGGACTATTTAAAAGTTCTTGTTCTAGTTTAGACATTATTAAATAATAGCTACGTGGTCCTCTTTTATTGCTCATTACTTTCTTGTTTTTATTTTATCCCTTTGTAGGATTGTTTTTTCTTTTATATACATTAAAGCTGCTAAACATTTGTGAAAGTTTAATTTACTTACTTCCTCTAGTTTTGTTACGTCTTCTCCTGCGAGTCTCCAGAGGGAATGATACCAGCCGTATTTAGAATTGAAGTTAGCTTCTCTTGAGAGATCGGGCTCTCCTTTTTGCTCAAAGAGTTCCTCATAACTTTTATTAAGTCTTTCTCTAAATTCCAAAAAAAAAGCATACACCCCATTACTAAACTAAGTGGCATAGACTTCATTAAATCGTGATAAGCGTCTCCTTTATACTCTTCTACTTCGTAGCTACCTTTGAACTGTTGTTTTACTGGTCTGTATAAAACTGCCATAGCTTTATGCATCTGGTCCCAGTCTACTATATAAGTGTCTAAGTCTACATACTCTCCAAAAGTCATATCGTCTAGCTTAGGAATAAATCCTAGTTCTAGATCTTTATATTTCCAGCGGCTTATTAAAGGAGGTTTCTCGTTTAGGCATTTGTTAATCTGGTCGCTTATTTTAAATACGTCTGACATTCTATAAGAATAAGCTTTAGCTGGAGGCACTCCGCAAAATATCTCTAGCATTTTTAAAGCTATAGCGTCTTCTTTAATCTTTTCGTCTGAGCACTCGTTTAAAAATCTCTGGTATTGTTCTAAGGTTATTTCCTCCATACGAGAAGGCACTACTACTTTTAATTCCATATACCTATATAACGTAAGAATTATTTTTTTTAACAAAAAAAAGGGCAGCTTTTAAACTACCCTGATTTAAACTAAAATTAAAATTCCTATTAATGGAATACTAAATATAATAAAAATATTACTAACGTGGCTATAGCAGCAATTTTAAGAACCTTAAATATTCGTTCTTCCTTTCTAGGACTGCGTCCCTGATTACTTCTATACTGTCTCATTACTCTCTTTCTCTGACGTTCTGTATATTCTTTATTACTCATTTAGAAATAGCATTTTAAAGATTCTATATATTAATTTTACGCAAGACAATAAGCCTACTGAGCAAAAGGTTAAGGCAAACAGTATAGCAGTAAATTGAATTACTAAGGCTGCCCAGTCACTTAAAAAGTTATCTAATTTTTCTTTAGTCATAATATTATTTTATTAAGGTTTTGTTAGTATTGTTTTTTTCTTTTTTAGATTTACTAAAGACGTAGTTAAAGTATTGTTCAGTAGTTAATCTTTTATCTGTAATAGGATGTCTATGATAGTATTTGTACATATTATTGTTTTTGAGTTATTTCAGGAAGTCCCCATTTGTTATACGAGATCTGAAAATCAAAGTCAAAACCGCAGTATTCACATAGAAAATTATCAGGATCATTTAGTTTTTTACAGTTGTCGCATTTAGTAGACTTCATTATTTAGTTTTAAATTAAAGAGAATTTGATTTGTCTGTGAGTAGGTGCTCTCTGTTTACACCTTTTTTCTTTTATTATTAAAGATAAATTAACGTCCTACATTTTAAACGTCTGCAAGGTTTGGGCACTATCAAAGATTAACTTGAGTTTCCGACAGAAAAACAGAGGTTAAGATCTACGGTATAAACTACCATTACTCCAGTAGGTAAATCTGGAAACCTATTTATTAAATTTATCAATAATTCAAAGAACTATAGTAAAGTTACAAAAAGTTATTCACATTTCCAAATCATTTCCAGAAATCTACTTTGCCGCATTTAGGACAGTAGAAATAAAAACCGTTTTGAAGAGAGCCAGTTGGAGTCATTTGTATATTACAGCAGGTTTTACCTGATTGCGTACTTTCCATAGTTAGGTCTAGCTAGTTTAGTATAAACTCCGTATCTAAGGCTATCGCAAAAATGATTAAATTTATCTTGCGGCTGGTTAAGTATATTTCCGTTCTTGTCTTCTTTCCATTTGTAATTACGAAACTCCTTAATAGCGTTTTTACTTTTCTTAGTTATATGAATATTATATCTTTTTAGCATATCGATTCCTATATTAATAGAGTCCCTGCCTTTTGTACTAGGTTTTATATTCCAGCCGTATCTATGGAGTTCGTCAATAGTCTTAGGCTCTGCGGAATCTGCAAAGATTTCATCACGTCTACCTATACCTAAACTTAATAACTCATTATGTATATCTCTGTTTGTCATTCCTGTTCTATAGAATAACTCCTCGCAGTATATATTAGTATCGTGTAAGTAAATTTTACATAAAACCGAAGGATCATTTGTATAGCCGAAATCCATACCCATACTTATAAACTTAGCATTGTCTGGAATAGTTTCTATCTCTCTAAAATCAAATATAGTAGACTTGCTTTGCCCTATTTCTCCTAGTCCGTAGATCCTCCAGTAATTCTCGTCTGTATATTGTAGTCTTTCTATTTCTTTTACTATCGACTCTTCTAGGAACTTATTATTCTTATAAGTAGTTTTAAAAAAGTCTGCGTCTTCTCTAGTTTTTACTTTGTCATAAATCCAGTGAAACTCGTCTGAAGGATTATAGTCTAGTATAACTCTTCCTACTGTTCTAAATATTAACTGGTTCCAGTCTTCCCAAAACAATTCGTTAGCCTCATTTATAAAAAGCAGATCTCGTTTACGTCCTCTTACTTTAGTAGGGGAGTCTAAGCTTATAAACTCTATTAGGTTTCCGTTTAGTTTGTATTCGCTACTGGTCTTGTTATGGTCCTCTTCTTTATAAAGCTCGTGGTTCTTTAGTATTTCTAAAAAGTCTCTTAGTGCTGAAGTTCTTAAAGCTGGAAAGGTTTTTCTGCAAATACTTACTATCTTATTCTTATTTCTTAAACAGTAGCCAAAGACTACCCACATTAGAATATTATAGGTTTTACCGCTACGGGATCCGCCTTGCTCTATTATGATTTTCTTTTTGCTGGTTTCTAAATGTTTCCAGACTACATTGGTTTTTATATCTCTCACTCAATTACTTCTACTCGAAACTCTCTATTGTCTCCAGTATCTATTTCTTGTCTTGGAACGTAGCCTCTAGACTTACCGATACTTTTTAAATAAAATATTATAGAAGTTTCTTTCTCTGCGTTTATACAGTCAAACAGTTTAGACTCTACAAAATCTATAGCAGCATTTTTTATATCTAAGACTTTTGCTTTGTACTCCTCGTCTTCTTCTAACCAGCGATAGTGAGTAATTCTACTTATACCTACGCTTTGGCTAGCAGTGGTTACTATACCGTAATACTCTTCTAAAGATTTAAGCATTTTCTTTTTATTCTCTTCCGTTTTTTCTAGCATTATATTCTTTTTATATTGTAACATTTGTAACATCTCGTTACTAATATAACGTAAAAATATTAAGTTTTCGGAATAAGAGTATTATAAAGTTTTTCTTTATAGTTTAGTTTGTCTAGTAATTCGTTGACTTGTTCTATAGACTCTACTGTTTTTAAGCTTTTGATTTTGTCTATTATAACTAAAAGCTCTTCAGATCCTACAGTACTATTTTTAATAATATTTAACCACGTTAAAAACTCTGGAGTTCTATTAATTAACTCTTTAAACTTACAAAGTCTATAATAAATAGTAGAGTGGTTTGAGGATTTGCCTTTACTTACATAGTAAGCTGCTATTGACTCTAAAGTCTTTTTATGTACTCTATTCATTATATAGTCAAATAGTGTTCTAGCGTCTACGTGGCTTTGGGTTCTTCGGTTCTCGAATATATCTATTTCCGTTAGGTTAATTACTAACTCCGCTATCTTGTCGTAGTTTGTCATAAAGTCCCCTTAATTATATACTGGTCTATATCAAAGTCTGCTTCTATAAAGTCTCTGTATATATCGATACCTGCCATTACGGAAGCTTCTCCTTTTAGATAAAACTGTTCGCTAACATCCCAGACTCCTACGTCTAGATTCTTTTTGTCTATACACAAAAACTTAAAATCTTTGTAGTCTATATTAAATAACTGACAGTAGATATAAACCTGATTGTAATACTTGTAAGCGTCTGCAGACTTGTAAAAGTTCTTTACGTCTATAGTTGTTTTTAAGTCTACGATACCTCCTTTGTTTTTTAAGACATCTGCTTTGCCTCTAAAAGGATAGCCGTTTATATTTCCTATCATAGGAACCTCAAACTCAGATTTGTTTAACATACTTAAAGCCTCTTCATTTCTTAGCAGAGCATCGCATAACCTTTCGGCATCAGTTTTTTCTTTCATTGTAAAAACTTGATCGTGGTGTTTTTTAGCTTCTTTATACTTATTAGTATTTTTACTTTGTACATCTACAAAAACTATATCGTTTAGCTTTTCAGGTTCTAAAATCATAGTGTGAAATAAGTGACCGTCTCTAAGTGGCTGGGTTTCTTTTTGTCCGTACTTAGTTATATATAAATAAGTTTTAGCACTATCTAACAAAAGTTTAATAGAACTACTTGACAAAGCGGTTTTACCTAATACACCGTAGTAGTATTCGTCATCTAGCATATTTTTTAAAACCTCTTCTTTTTCTACATA
>Ga0209336_10001423_pt1 | contig 11694 bp, 9 predicted proteins | sample LinPmetageLP32_FD_184042 | JGI IMG/M metagenome (GOLD analysis project Ga0209336, IMG submission 184042) | Marine viral communities from the Pacific Ocean - LP-32 (SPAdes) (version 2) | ecosystem: Environmental > Aquatic > Marine > Oceanic | place: Pacific Ocean | collected 2009-08-23 | reverse complement strand
ATTATTAAATTTATTACTAGGTCTAGTAGTTGTTGTTTTTAAGTTGAACTGAGTGTTGACGTATTTACCGTCAACTGCGTGGAAGTATTCACTGAAGGTTTCATTGTGTATGTGTATGCCACTTCTCTCGATGGCGTTGAATACCACTGACACTCGACTGTTAAAGAACTCATCATATTTTGTTTTTTTATTGTTAATATTCGCTTTTAGATCTTCAAAAATGTTTTCGCATAATTCATAGTGTTTAACAATCGGGATAATTAAATTTAACTCGGGGTTATCCTTGTGTTGTCTATAATATAAATCATGTGTAGGTGTTGTAGGTCGTATATACGGATTAGGGGGTGTATTTATGTCGTAAAGAGTTTTGATTGGAAAATAATGTAATATTTCTTTTTTATCTCTACAATATAATATTTCAAATTTATTTAATAAATCGTTTATACGCGTGTTTAACGCATTTAAAGATTCACTATGTGTAACACATACCATAAAGCCTTTACTCGCTTCAATCGGTCTAATATACACTAAACTTACGTGATTTTGTACAGGATGAATAGTATCATTATAAGGTATTACCTCAATGAAAGCTTTTTTATAACTACTATTTATTAAAACATTTAACTGCTCCTCGTCTTCTACAAGCCAGTACATATACCTTTATTTTAATCCCCAATATACGAAATTATTTAGTAACCTCCACTCCCTCCTACAGATCCTCCAATTGAAATATTAACTTCTCTTGTAGGTTCTACATAAGAACCAGATTGTGGTGATGGAGGTAATGGATTTAATATAGAACCTGTTAATATAGATTCCAAATAATCATGAGCTTTTTTAATATGTTGTTTTCCTACCATTGGTCCTTTTTCGGGGTGAATGTGATAATAACCTATGTAAGATTTACCTGTTCTTTTGTTTCTAAATTCAGTTCCATCAGTGTATAAATTTTCATTTATACCATATTGGTAATATTGATTATATTTTTTATTAAAATATTTACTAAACCCATATGTTTTATTTCGTTCTTCAGTAATTCGTACGCTATTAAAATTAGCCTTAGATACTTCTTTTTCTTTGCCTATTAAAGTCCAAACAATTTGTAGAGGAGTAAATGTTTGATATTGTACTGAAGGTGATTTATCTATATATTGAGTATAAATTCTTTCATTAACCTCTAAAGTATTTTTATTATTAAAGTTATATAAAAAATATCTATCAAAAGTCCCATTAGTATAATCTTGTTCTGTAGGTTGAGGGATTGTTTGTATTGGTGCTTGAGGAGCTGTTGTTATTTCTACACCCTGTTGTTTTTGGTTAAATCTATAAGAAGGTGTCCAAAATGTTCCTTTTTTAGTATCAAAATTAATTTCATCACCACCATAGTCTACATTAGATCTTAAAGGAACTAATAAATTATTAGGTAAATCATTTGAATTTTTTCCTGTAAATCTTTGATTATTAGAAACTTGATAATAATATCCCTTATATTCTTTATTAGTAGACTTAATAGCATATTCACCACCATTGGTGTATAAATTTTCTATTATTTGTGATTTAGGATAATACATTTATGATGTTGGGTTTCCAGGGTTATTAGTAAACCATATATCGGCTTCTTTCATTCTTCTACTTGTTAAAAACCCACCATTAGTTACTGTGTTTTGTAGTTTAGCACCAGCTGCTACATAATCTTTTTTATTTATTAGATCATAAAGGGGTTGTTTTGCACTAGTTACACCAGGACCTGAATTATAAGAAAGGGAAAGTAAAGCATTATATTCATTTTGGGTAAGAGGCACTCTAATTCTATTATTACTAACCATATCACGGGCTATACCAGCTAAAACCACTTCATACCCAGCTTCAGCAGATTGGGCATTAATTGAATCTCCTTCTTTAACTGGTGATTGTGATCTAGATCCTTTGCCTATCATTGTAGTACCATTTCTAGTATATTCTTGACCTGAGGCATAATAAGTTTGACCATACCCTATAGTATAAGGTTCATTTTCTTTACCTTGATAGTAATCACTTTCAGCTTTAATTTCAAGTATTTTCTTATTTGTTTTAGGATCAGGATAAGCATATGCTATCCCATTTGATCTTATAACTTTATTTTCTTTACCACTATAATATCCTTCAGATTTTTTTATTTCTTCTTTAATAAAATTATCTGGGGAAAGATCTTTTACTGGGAATCTTTGAGCATCCCCTGTTATAGTTCTATCACCACTTATTTCAACTGTTTCAGAAGTTCCAAGACCTAAATAAGCAAATAAACCTTCATCTATTGTTTCTATATTTTCAATTTGAGTTGGGGGAATACTAATAGTTACTAATTCAGTTTCCCATTTTTCATCACTTATACTATGATTTACACTTTTAATAATAAAATCAATAGTATTAGTTAATGCACTTGATATATATTCAGGGGGTAAAAATTCTTGTCTAATATTAATTTTTTGATATATTTTGATTCCAGACAATCCATCTAAAGTTAAACTTAATTCTACAGGTATAAAACCTTGTTGATTTGATGGGTTACCAGTTATTCTAAATATTTTTTGATCTCTTAATCTAAGGTATTCTTTAAATGCTTTTTTCCCTTGTTTAAAAAATTGGGTATTACTCCGATTATAATATAATCCTTCAGTTGAATCTTTAGTAAAAGCTTCACAATTCGTATCTTGTTTTCCTATAATTTCCCCTCCAAAAGCATAAACAAGCCAACTTTGATAAGAAGAACCTAAATCAACATCTTCTTCGGTTATAACATTTTTACCTTCAGATGCTTTCCATGTTATATACCCACTTATAAATTGTTCACGATTAACATTAGTAAATTCATATCCTTTATATGACCCAGTTTTATTTGCAGGAGCGTATCTTTGATGAAATCGTTGCCTTCCTCTTTTTTTAGGTGGTCTTTTGTTTGATTTAACTTTATCACTCCAAATTAAAAAATCTCCTGAATTATTACGATTGCCATCTTCATCATAACCCTTAATTTTTTTTAGTGGTTTACCTTGTGCCCCACTTCTTTGATCTCCCTTTTCCCATAATGCAAACGCAGTTGCGTTAAAGTCTTTTTTTAATGATTCTTCATTAGTTGTACCCCACCAAGCACTTAATTCTTCTCTAATCGTATTTTGTTCATTTAGTTCATTTTGTAGTTCGATTTCATCTGGTGTTTGGAATTTTCTTGGCAATACTATTTTTTTCTGAAATCTGTCTTGTAATCCAGCATTCCATTTTGAGAATGCCGTTCCGTCTGTTACTTTAGATTGGGAACCCCCAGCTGTAGTTCCTATAGTAATCATAGAAGCTAAATTTGCATCTATTTTAGTATTAAATTTAAAATTTTTTACAAAATTTGATTGATTATTAGAAGAATTAAAACCATATATTTCAAAGGGTACTACATCGGTAGGATCAGGTACTTTTTCTTTTAATTTTTTTATTAAAGCTGGGTTGCCTTTTATTGGGTTTTGGTCTATAAATACAATTTCATTTAATTCATTGTTTATAATAGGTTCTATTTTTTGAACACTACCTAAAGATCTATTTATACCATCACATATCCCTTCTAAAAATTTAAATAAACTTAAAGCACCTTCTTTATCAGTATTACGTGTAAGAGTTTTTTTTATAAATTCAAAATTTAAATATACATTTAATAATTGACCATAAAATAAATCATCTGTGCCTATTTTTTCTTGTACAAAAAAATCTTTCATCCAACTTTTTTGCACAGAATTAGGTGGTTGAACTCCAGGGGCATAGAATGCAGGTTTTACAAAGCAGGTATTTAAATCAAATGATACTTGATTAGGTTGAGCACTTATAACATTTAATTTTTCATCTAAACCCATGGCTAATATAGGTACTGCGTTTTGGTTTTCTACTCTAGGGAGAATACAATCATATATTTGGGATAATAATTCACCAAATGTAACAAAATAACTATTTTCTTTAGTCATACCTTCTGTAACACTTAATTTTCCAGTAATTATGGAATTATCTTTTATTGCTGCTTCATAATTTTCTTTTTGTTTTGCCTTAAATTTTTGCTTTTGTGTACCCCTATTTAAATTTCTTTTTTTATCTCTACTTAAACTATTATATTGTTCATCATAATATTGGTTAAATGTTTGATGTTCTACATAATTTCCTGATTTTAAATTCATGTATTTTCCATTACTCCATACTGCAAAATTTTTAGTGTCATTTTTAACAAAATCATTTAACCATTGTTCAATTGTATTTTCAGCATTTGTTTCTCCGTCGGCGTTAGCACCAAAAGAATTTATTGGTGATGGTAAATTTATTTGTAAAGATTCTATAATATCTCCTAAAGTCAATAAAACTAAAGTGATATTATATGTACCATCAGGAGAAAAATCCCAACTAAAATTAGTTACTCTTCCAAAAAATCCATCATAATTACCCGAGTATTTGTTTCTATATACCTCTATTTGTTTTAGAACATCTAATTGACTACGCCCTTGATTATCAAAAAACATATCTTCTATTAGAGTACTTTGTAATTGTTCTAAACTTCCAGCATTATTTATAAATTTATTATTTCCCCATTCTAACATCATTGTAAACCCTAACCTTAAATATAATAATTCTATTAGTTGGAATTGGAAAGTGTTATATGCTTTTAATTGTATTGTAGCAGATCTAACAGATCCTCTAGTAATACAATTTATTTTTGCTGAAGTTATTCCTGGCATAGGTTGTTTTCCGAATTGATTACCCCCTAAACCATAGGCTTCTGTAGGATTCCAAATGGAATCAGTAAAACTTATACCAGTTCTTTGAGTTATTTTACCTCCACTTAATTCACCTAAACCCCCAAATAATATTGCTTTTTTAGCAAGGGTTTCTTCACTACCTAATTGTTTAATTTGGGTATTACTAAGACCTAAATTTCTTAATTTAAGATTTGCGGCTTTTAGTTGAAGTTTATTATTTTCTTTTATTTGTTCAGAAATAAGTTTGTATTTTTCTTTTCCAATTTTAGATAATGCTTGTTTCTGAATTTCATTTGCATCACTACTACAAACTGTATCATCTTCATCTAAAACCCCACTACCCGCCGTAGATAAAAATTCTTTTTCTGTTGGTACTACAGTTTGTTGGAAAAAATTAACACCAGAAGCTAATTTTATAAAAGCATTTTTATTATTTTGAACTTGAATTTGATTAGAAGATTTTAAGGCAGAGCCAAAACCAGCTCCACTTAATTCTTGCCTAGCCCTAATTTGATCAAATACATAGGTATCAAATTGTTCTCCTATTAGGTTTCCTGTCATAACTATCTTTCATTTAATATTCTAAATTCACTTATTACCGATGCAATATTTTGTGGTATTCTAATTTGGATTCCAACAGGAATATAATATGAATTTTGTTTTAAACCTGGGTTAGAACAAGATATAATCCACCATAAACTAGAATCTCCATAGTATTGTTGGGCTAATTGATCAAATCTATCCTCTTCTTGAGTAACTACAAATATATCATCTGATGTATAAGGTACAACAGGATATTTGGTAGTCCCATAAAATTGAGTTCCTCTTCCGTATATGTTAGTATAATCGTATCTTTCCATTTTAATATAATTTTAAAAAGGCAATGAACCTAATCCATTACTAAATAATCCTTTAGCTGCAGCAGCAAAATCTAAAGATCCACTTGTACCAAATATTTGAGATTGTTCTTGTTCTGTTGTTGAAGAAGGTACAGTAAAATTTGAATTTGTTGATCCTGAAAAATTAGGGTTTTTAATTCCATCATAATTATTTCCTCTAGCATTTCTTAAAGCAATATATCTTTCTTTACCCCATGCCGATACAAATCTAGCTCCACTTTCTTCTAATCCTTCAAAATTATTTTGTTGTATTCTTGGAACAAAATTATGTATAGGTTTAAATTCAAAACCTGTAACATTTATTATCATTGGTAATTCTTTTGTTTTTACTCCTCCATCATTTGCTCCCGTTTTGCTATCAACATCTATTTCAAATGGAGATTCTTTTGGGTACGATAAATTTAATCCAGTAATTATACCAGGTTGTTCGTAACAATAACCACCAAAAGTTAAATATGCAATATTTCCTTGCATATAACCATTAGAACTATAATCGGGTGCTAAAGTAGATGCTAAATAATTTAGTTTTTGATACATAGGAATTAGTTCATCTACAGATTGAGCAGCTAATGTCCACCCCATTGTAATTGATCTACTAAATCCTCCATATCTATAAAAACTTTCAGCTCTACCCATAAATTTTTCTTCGCTCCATTGTGCTTGATAGTTATCTCCAAATGAATCTATAAAAGCTCTAAAATGGATATAAGTTTTTTGTCCACTAGGATTGTTGCTATTATTATCTAATATTCCAATTCGAAATTTAACAAAATCATTTTTAATATTATTTCCAGCATTTATTACATTTGTAGATGAATAAATAGGAAGTGCATTTAGTTTATCTAAAGGACCAGTTCCTGTTCCAATGTTATAGTTTATTAAATTTTTTCCTTTTCTGCCTGGGGTACCAATATTAATTCTACCCTCAAAAGCCTGATTTAAATCTTGATAGTCTAAAGATGTAGATAGTACATCTTTTATGTTTCCTTTTTCTTGAGAGTCAAGTAAATCTTTTCTAAAATCAGGTAAAGTTTGGCCTTTATAAAATCTTGAAGTTCCTGCTGATGCTAATCCAGAATAATTTAATAAATAATAATCTTTTTTAAATTCTGGGGTGTCATATGCTTGGGTATTAGTTACTCTTTTTAAAGAAGTTTGACCTATACCTAAAGCAGATCCAGGTCCACCATCATACCTTAATATTTCATCTTGATTTATTGATATGCTATTAAATTTTTGACCAGCAGAAGGCGAAGTAGCTAATAAATTATTTAATAAACCACCACCTATATTACCTAAAAGATTACCAGCACCACTAGTTATTTGATCTAAAAAGGAGTTACTTTGTTGAGAATAGGAACTCAAAATTCTTCTTGTTCCTAATTTATAATCAACTAAATTTGTTAATCTATTATTACTTACTTTTTTAATTTCATTAACTTTTTTAGCATAAAAAGGTGCTGATAAAGGTAATGTTGCATTTAGTATTGTATCCAGAATACCAATTCCAGTATTAGAACCATCAGCTGTTGTATCCGCAAAGGGATTTATTCCTTGTTTTAATAAATGGCCACCAAATGGATTTGTTGCTACTTGTGCTAAAGTTGAAGTAGGTAAATAAATTCCATCATTTATAGGCCCATTACTAGCTTGTGCTCTTACAGCAGATCTTGATAATAAATTTTGTTTAGCTGCAAATTGTAGTCCTTTTGAACTAGTTAAATATTTAACCATTCTTGAGGCATCATCTCCCACATGCTGTAAAGTATTTGCTCTTAAAAGAAAGTCAGGACCACCAGTATCTCCTGGAGTACTGTTAACGGATTTAGTAATAAAAGGTTCCTTACTATTACCTCCTCCTATGCGATCTTGCCCATACCTTAAAGACTTAAGGTCGGTTGTTAAATCTAAAAGAGCCATATTTTATTATCTTGGTAAATTATCTAAATACTTTACTGGATCGCCATCAACTAAATTTGTTGGAGCGGGTTTGCCTGGTACATTTGGTATTCCATCTGCTGAATAAGTATCATGTAATTTTGATAATGCAAATTCAGGGGTTGACGGAGTACCACCATTCAATCCAGTTAGATTAGATTTACCTTGTGTTAGTTTGTCTAAAAGTCCCATAATTATTGTTTTATTATAAATATTAAATTATTGTATTTGTCTAGAACCTACAGCAAATGCTGTACCAACTTCGGTACTATCCATTCTTACTGTTCCTTCTTTATTTAAAATTTGTTTTAATAGCATATTTGTTTCACTCATATTAGCATTACCTCCTGCTCCACCTGTTGTGTTTATATTAGGAGAAACTGCTAAACCATCACCAGCCGCTGTTACTGTAGTAGCACCAAATTTATCTGTAATTGTAAATGGTCCTGATCCTGGGGGTGCAACACCATCTGCTACAGTTGATGCTATTCCTCCTATAGCAGCCCCAGCAAGTGCTATTCCTGCTAATATAGGTAAAGAAGCAACACCAAATGTCATTGCTATTGCAACTGCTGCTGCGGCTGCTGCTGCTACTAATAAATATTTACCAAAAGATTGAACTCCTTCAGATAATTTAGTCATTGCTCTTGTTTGCATTTCTGTTAGAGATTGCATTTTCTCATTTGCTAGAACCTCATCTGATTTTCTATCTAAATCTTCTTGTGCCTGAGTGGATAGTGCTTCTTGGCTTACTAAACTATCCGCTAATTGATCAGCACTCATTCCTAAAGCTCCAGCTAATGCTTGTTGTTGAAGAACATTCATATTTTGTAGTTCTTCTAAACTACCTGCTTCTTCAACTAATGCTCTAGCTAATGCTTCTTGATCTCCTGCTAAAGCTGCTGATCTTGCTTTTTCTAAATTTAGGTCTCTACCTATTAATAATTCTGCTTCTAATTCTTTTTGGATAGAAGATTCAAAATCTAATAATTGACCAGCAGAAGAAGCAACCGCACTCATTTCAATACCTAAAGATTTTGCTGTAGCAACAGCTTTTGTTAAACCACCTTCAATACCCATAGCATTAACTCGGGCTAAACCTGTTATTTTATTAGCTTCATCTAAAACATCTGATAATTTTAATCTAATACCAAATTCTCTTTCAGCATCTAGAACCCCTTTTGCTTGTTCTTTTTCTAATGCTTTAAAACTTTTACCAGCAATCATAGCTTGTTTAGCCATGTTACCTACTGCTTCTTCTGATAATCCAAGTAATGCAAGGGATTCAGCTGCCCCTTCTCTAATATCTTTATCAAATGCAATTGCAGTACCACCTAAAGCTTTATTTAGGGACATTACTGCTTTTTTCTGTTCTTTTATAGTAATGCCAGTAAGGCCTGCTGCCATACTAGATTCTTGCATTTCTCCTTTAAACTCCTTAGCTTCTTTTTTAGACATGCTAAGACCACGAGCAATTTCAGTTGTGGATTGATCTGCTTTTTTAAATTGATCAAATAAAGCACCAGCTACTTTAAATAAAGCACCCGCTACACCTAATCTAACTGCTGATTTATCTATATTTTTAGCTATTGCAGCTGTAGTTATTTTGGTTTTTTTCATTGTGGAAAGTTGAACCTTTCCACCTTTTGATTGCATTCTGATTAATCTTGCAGCTTGTTGATTTGCATCATCAAAATTAAACATATCAGCAATACCACCTGCTCCTGATTTTTTAAGAATTCCTTGAACCCCACTAGTTAGTTTTCCTACTAATCCTAAATCTTCTTTTCTTTTTGATACAAGTTTTGTTTGGGCTTTTAATAAATCTGTTTGGGTATTATATTGTTCTTCTAGATTAAACTTTAAAATTTCACTTATTTCAACTCCACTTCTTTCAAGAACTGCTATTTTTCTTAATTGTATAGCTCTCTGTTCTTGGATTTTAGTTAATGCCTTAGTAATTTCTTTAGAAGCATCCTGACCCGAATTTATTTTCTTTTGGATTTGATCAATATTATCAAGCTCTTTTCCTGATGATTTTATGGATCTTGTTAGATCTTGTGAGAAGGATTTAGCAAATTCCTTAGTAATATCATCAGCACCTTCTAATTTACTTTTAATATCATTAGTTATACTTTGTCCTATACTAGTAATAGCATCATCTAGACCAATTAAAGTACTTTTAAAGTCTTTTAATTCATCATTTGCTTTTTTTACATCATCTCCTAATGCCATAAGGGTATTTTGTTATAAATATTAAAAAGAATAATTTTACTTATAACTAGACTTATTTTGAAATGTAGGACGGTTAACTTTACCTGATGAATCTACCATAGATTTTTTACCTTTCCCTTTTCTTGCTTCTTCTGCTTTTTTATTTTGGTTTTTATTATACTCATTTATTTCATGAAAAGTAAATTTACGAAGCCAAATAGGCATATTGTATATCGTAAACCAATCATAGCCCCCATTTCCATGGAAGACTATGTTGTGTATTTGGGTAAATAAGTTTTTTCTGTATGTTTGGCTATTTTCCAAAGTCAGGCCAAAAAAATCCAACCCCAATTGGAATTGTTTTTGTTGTTTCGCTACCAGAGGGAAAAAAAGTTAAATCTATATCTGGTGAAATGGATTTAATGTGTTCTCTTAAGGCACGAGCATCTCGCGCCAGTAAGTATTTATCTACAAACTCTCGAATATCTTTTTTATCCGTTTTTCCTTCTACAGATAAAATCATATGTTTTAATCTAGTAGTAAGAGTAGGATCTTCATTTTTATTTACTTTTTTTAAACTATCTAATTCACGTTGAATTTTCATTTCATCCCCGTGATTTAATAATTTAAACGTAATTTCATTACCTGAGTGAGGGAATGTAAAGCTGAATTCGTTTTTACCAGATTCAAATAATTCATCATTAATTTTGATATTATTTACTTCTGTTAGGTCAACTGTTTCCTCTACTCCTTCATATGTAAAATTATAATCTTTACCATACCCTAAAATACGGGCTGCAATCATAATTGCATTTTTATCTCCAATTAATAAATCATTATAATTTATTTTGGAAACAATTAATGATTGGAATAGTTTATCTAGTACAGTTCCTTTTTGAATGTAAGAAGAATTAGTAAGAATATCTTCTTCTTTAGCAGTCATATATTTAATTTCAATTTTTCCTTCTGCTAAAGGAGAATCTTTAGAATATAAGTATCCTTTTGAGGGTAAGTCTACAACTTCGGTAGCTAATTTAAATTCGGCCATAATCTTTATTTATTAATAACGTTTTGTCGTTGATACATATCAATATAGGAAAAAGCTTGACCGAAGCCAAGCTATTTTCCAAATCAGGGGTGGGTAAAATTTTTAGAAATTTAAGATACAATAATCTGGTTGTACCGTTAATTCTATATTTTGAGCAGTATCTACAGAATCCCAATTATATTCTCCAAATCCTGCATTTGTAATAAATGCACCTTTAATAATCCATTCTGATACAATATCACCTACAGGGCCAAGTACATTAAAAGTAAGATCTTTCTTATAGAAATCACTATACCCATCACGACCAGTAACTGATTCATGATGTAAACGTACCCATTCCATAACGGCTTGAGCTCCAGATGGTGTAATTGGGTCAAATAATGTTAATGAGATAGGATCCCAACTTGTTTTACCTTTTACATATCTTGATACATTAATATGATTTAATTCAACTGTACCTTGTGTTACGGATACAGCTCCAACTCCTTTTACCACATAAGCAGGAATACCATCTACATAAAGAATAAATCTATTCTGTTGTTTTGGCTCAAAAGCTGTGAAAAATATTTCGTTCGGGTCTAATACTGCCATTTTATTGTTTTATTTTATTATAAATATTTATCTTTTTTATTTTTATGCTGGGAATGTTGCTCCAGTTGGTAATACATTGAAATCAAGTATAATAAATTCAGCTGTTTTAGTTGGTTGTAAGAATATTTGTCCTACTAACTCGTTTCTATCTATTACAGTTGGTGTATTATTAGTATCATCCATTACTACTTTAAATGCATATAATCCTTGTCTTTGTTGTACTCCTTCTAAATAAGGGTTA
>Ga0209336_10001421_pt1 | contig 11699 bp, 11 predicted proteins | sample LinPmetageLP32_FD_184042 | JGI IMG/M metagenome (GOLD analysis project Ga0209336, IMG submission 184042) | Marine viral communities from the Pacific Ocean - LP-32 (SPAdes) (version 2) | ecosystem: Environmental > Aquatic > Marine > Oceanic | place: Pacific Ocean | collected 2009-08-23 | reverse complement strand
TGCCTTGTTCTGCTTGAATGAGTTGTTGAGTAAGTTCTGCAACTTGTGCTGCAACCATACTTTCTGTTTCAGCTAAATAAGCTTGGGGGTCTTCTTGTTCTAATTTCATCAAATCAGGTCTTTCTTGTTTAACATGTAAAAACACTTGTGCTCTTGCTTTAAACGATAAATGTTCTGAGATGTGAGCTTGTAATAAAGCATAAACCATAGGATTTACCTGTACCATTCTTGATTGAACAAAAGCACCATGGGCTGCAATATGCGCATCATGGTTTTGAAAATAAAAAGCTTTTGGAACTTCCATTCGTAAGGCCCCTGCGTTTTCTACACCTGGGTCAACCGGTTGTGGAACTTTAGTTGGCATTAATAGTTCATCTATTTTTTTAGAACCTAATGACTCGTACACGCGCCTGTATACTTCTCTCATATTATGCATTTGTGGTGCAGTACTTGCCACTTTTAAAGTTTCAGAGGCTAAGGTAATTCTTTGTGTCAACGAAAATGTGTTTGGATCAGCTACAGGTATAACATCAATCTCTCCTGAAAAATCTAATGATTTAATAGTACGATCTGCTCCGTATACTGCATAAGGATAACTTGGTGGTAAATATTCAGCAAAGACTGTAGCTAGTAATCTGAATTCTTGGCGCATAGAATAATAACATCTTTTGTGAATTGCGCTCATAACACGTGAGCCACGTTCTAATAAAGCAAGTGTTGATCCAACTGCACGGTTTTGTTTTTCTTCACCCACTTGCATATCTCCGATGGCTGCAAAACGTTGTCCCGCTTGTACTACAAAGCCTAATAATTGCATCAGCACGGAACTGGGCTCTTTAAATGGAAGTAATTGAAATTGATCTTTGATGTTACCACCGGGAGCATCTACATCTCTAAATTCTCCGGGTTGAAAAGGTTGGTCATCATCTCTTATGCGAATACTGCGTGATTTAAAACCTGCTGGTAGATTAGCTAAAGTTCCTGCATCAAGAAGCTGTCTTAGGGCTGAAGTAGCACTCTTAGATAAGCCACCAATCATGTGTGTTAAACCAAAACCATAAAAACCTAGTCCTGGTAAAAATTTATAATGTACAAAATATTCTTTTCTTTGAAACAAAGGATCATCAGGCATGTAGTTTCTATAGATACTTAGTATTTCCATAGAACCTTCATCAATAGTAATTATATAGGGTATCTTTACTTTTTTCTCAGCATTCTCTACTTCATACTCATCTAAATCAAGGTCAACATGCATTTCTAATATTGTGTGTTGATAATCCTGATCTGAAGAGGTCACCCCCTCCATCTCATCATATTTGTCCTGAATTTCGCTATCATTCATCTGTGATGGGAAAATTTTTATATCTCTGTAAAAACCACTTGTCATTTTTTTTAACAAATCATTTTCACTCATTTTTACAACATGAGTAATTCTTTCACAGTCTTTTAAATCAGAAGCATAATAAGGTACAACTAAATCTTCAGCAGGTACAAACTTGCAAACAGCTCTACCTAATAAGGTATCAAAATATATTTTTTTAAACGATGACCCGGCTAAAGGTAGATAAAATAACATTTGATCAAACTCAGGAGTATACTCCTCCATAACCTCTGTAATCATGTAATTCATAAAATCTTTTACACGTTGAGCTTGATCTTGTTTTTGTTGAGATGTATCCCCTACAACCATAGTTTTTACAGGTCCGTCAGTTGGTAAAAGTTCTTTGTATGCTTGAGCTTGAAATTGAGTAACGGCTTCTGCAAGTAAGGGATGTGTAACGGAACTAGCTCCCCTAAAAGGTTGACCTTCATCATTATATTTAAAGCCTAACAGGTCTAAACCGGAGGTATATGATTTTTCCCAATCTCCTCTTGATTCCTTGTCTTTTTTATAATCTGACGTTAACTCAGATGCTAAAGACCCTAAAACACGTTCATCTAAACCCTCTGCAAGATTTGAAAAGAAATCCTCTTCCTCTTCTGGAGCCTCTTCTTCAACCATATCAGTTGTTTGTTCTACTTCAACGTCAACAGGTTGTTGTTCTTCTTCTAATATTTCTTCTTCAGCCATTAGTATAACTTTGTTGGTTTAGTTTTTCCAAGCTTACTTTTAACATGTATGTAACCACCTTTTGCTTTACCTAAAACTTTTTTTTGCATATATTTTAAATCTTGTTTATAAACTTCTTTGTTTGCTATAACATCCGGTGAATTTGACATGTGCTTAAGATATTTTATAATACGCATTCTTGGATTACTTTTAGTAATGGGTAAACCTGTTTTTGGGTTTACTCCTTCATTTGATCCTGAATACGAAGCACTTACCTTGCCCTTTTCCACACCATCAAAATCTATGTCTGCCCCAACTCTACTTCTACTTTCTTCTAATGCTTCTTTATCGCTTTTTCTTCCTCTATATTGAGCATCGCCTGATAGAAGCATTTTATTAGAAGGTTGCATATTACTTGAACGATAATCAATTTCCTCAAGATTTGAAAATTTGTAACTTGGTGGTATTCCCATTACCGGTTTGTTTTTTTTACCGATAACTAAAAGTTTATTAGAAGCAAACTCACCACTTTTTTTTATGTCTTTTTCAAAACTTTTAACAGTTTGATCAAATAAATCTTTTTGACCTCCTTTTAAATCTTTTCGATCTTTTTGTGTAATAACCTGATACTCATCGCCATATTTTTTTTTAAGTAAACGTCTACTAAAACGACCAAAGTCTTCAGGTTTTTTTTTATTTTTTTTATTTTTTTTACCCATTAATACACCTTTGTTGGTTTTGTTCTTCCTAGTTTAGCAGGGACCTCAACAAACGATCCGTCTTTGCTTTTTTTTATCTTTCTTTTTGGCATCACATACCTTTGTGATATCAACGCTAAATCACTACTAATATCAGCAAATGGTAATGGAAACATTTTACCAGCAGGGTGCGCTTTATCAAAGGCTTTCTTCTTTTTTCTAATATATGCTAAGTCAAAAACATTTTTGGTTTTTACACTTCTACGTCTTGGAGCCCTTGTAAAACCAGATAATAGTTGACTTTCCAATTGTTGTTTGAGCTTACTTTGTTTTGCTCTTTGTTTTTCTGTTGGTTGCATTGACATAAGTTATTTTACCATTTAAATATGTTTACTGCTAGACCACCACTTTGTTTGTATAATTTAAAGGGTAGTTTTTTCATTTCAGGTGTAATTGGTAATGTATAAGCTTCAAAGTAATTATCTAAAGATTCTCCTGGGATTTCTATATACTCCCCTCCTCCTCCGTATTTGTTTTGAAAATCTATAACCTCACCTTTTGATTTAAAAGCAGCTCGATGCTCGACCCCTGCTGATATCTTTAATTCTCTGTTAGGTGAAAATCTTTGAACTACTTTATGAGGTTTTTCTGGGTTACTGTATGATATCCTTCTTTTTTGTACTTGTGTTCCGTATTGTTTTGCTATCTTTTCCATAGCTTCAACCAAAACACCTTTTGGTGTTTTTTGCGATACCTTTTTACCTTCACGTAATGCCTGTGCCTGTCTTCCGCTGATCCCTTCTGTCATTCCATAAAACTCTTGAATACCTGCTTTCATACCATCAGAACTGTTTTTACGAATAGTTTGAATATTAGCAGGGTTCACACTTACATAATCAACACCATCTTTTATTGCCTTTTTTACTAGAACTTTTATCGCATGTTCACCCCAAACGGACCGGTCGCCAAATGGCAAAAAATTATTTTCGGTTTTATTACGAATTGTCTCTTCACTCATAGAATTTCTTTTATTTAACAAACCACCTGATTTTTGTAATAAATCTCTTCTTTCTATACGTTCTGCTTCTGTTGCATACATACCTTTTGCCTTAAGTTCTTTTATACGTGGTATTACTTGTTTAATACGTGCTTCAATTAATCCACTTATACTATCAACATTGTACGGGTTATCTCTATCAATATCAGCGCCTTTAGGTATTTTTTGTTGTATATCCGATTGTATTTCATTAATAGAATAAACCTTAGCTTTTGGGTTTTCAAAATCTCTGCGCGTTCCTATTCTCATAAAATATAATTGGTTATCACCAAGTTGATTTGTGCCGGCGACACTAGACTCAAAATGTGATGGCATGCTACTTCTTGCAGCAACCCCGACACGTGGGGTTGAGACCTGAACAACGACTTCTTGGTAGCCCTCTGAACCCTGTAAACGATAACTGTTTTGGCTACCATAACTTAAGAGAGGTGGTGTATCTGTAATATGTTTGTTTTGTGATATATCATCACTCATACTTACAGCTAGCCTTTCAGCAGAATCGTTGACTTTGTCTTCAACTAATTTTCCTGCAGTGCTTTTATAAGTTCGATAAGCTTTTACAGCCTTTGCGTTTTCTTGGCTGGGTGTAGGTGACATTAGCCCATCTTCAAAACTTCTATCAAATCTATTTGATCTTTCTAACAGGGTTTTTTTAATTCCAGGTGCAGTCCTACCGTAAGCCATGGTATTTGCAGACGATCCAGCACCTATCCCGTCAATTAAATGATAATTATCGTTGTACAAATCATCTAGTAACTTATCCGTTTCTTTTTTATAATATGCTGGAAACTTTATAACTTCTTTTTCAGATAAGCCCAAAGCCTTTAATTTCGCAGGTGTAAAAAATTGTATTGCACCTTGTGCTTTTTCTCTTACTGCATTATCAAATTCTTCGTAGATATCTAATGTTTTTGGGCGTAACCCTATTGAAGTAACCTGAATATTGGCACCTGGAGACTTCGAGGCGATGTTAAAAAGTGTCTCCTTATCAATCGGTACATTAGCTTCCTTTGCTGCATGTAAAAAACCACCCACTAACCTCTCTTGTTTGTCAAAAACAGCCAAATTCATGTCAGAAAGCTCATCTTTTGTTACGTTCGCAGCTACATTTTGGTATCCTGGTGTTTTATAACGTAAATTTGCCCCTTTTTTTATGGCTGTCCTAAAATCCTGTGCCCACTGATCCGCAGTTAGTGCTTTTTTACTAGGGTGTAGCGCAATATAGTCGTATACAACGGATCCAAACTGATAAGAATCAGGATCCGTGACCCGTCCACCAAAGGTCAACGGCTTTTGTTCAACAACTTTACGAATTCTTTCGTATTCTTCACGTTTTTTCTGCAATGTATCGTCATATTTTACTAAATTCCTAACTTCTTGTGTCATTTCTTCTGGTGGAGCGTCATTAAGTACAGGTCGAAGAGGTACTCCGTCTGTATTTGGATCAATAGGTGGGTCCTTTTTTTTAAAAAGACTCTTTATCCCTTTGATTGCTTTTTTTCTAACTGATGGTAGTGCAAGTGAGGCAGCTCCTAAACCAAGGACACCTAAAATACCTAAACCTTCATCTTGATTTTCTTGTTCCATTAGTAATAAGTGTACTCCTTAGGGGGTAAGTCATTATCATCTTTATAATCTGAATACAGTTCAACAAAATTACCTTGTCTGTATCTTAACACAGCTTGTGTGGTTGAATCAACATAGTCATCATTAGCACCGTTAGGAAACGAAGCACATTCATCAATGACATCTTCTGCAAACTTCTCACCATGTGGATACCAAACAGCACCACTTTCAAAAACAGGGGCACATACATTTACACGGGTGTGCTTATCATTACCACGAGTCGGGGTAAACGGAACAACAGGTATACCCATTCTTCTAAACTCTTGAGTCAAAGGCTCACCACTTGCTTTTTGCTCAATGACAATTGTCTCCGGTTCCCAATACTTATTTGCATCTAAAGCAACGGCTTTGAGTTCTGGAAAATCATACTTACCACGTAAGGCATCTAGTAAAATTAAATTAGGAGCTCCTCCTTCTTCTGGTGTAAACACGCCCCATGTTGTAATTGCAGAATAATCAGCAGTTTCTTTTTTTGAAAAAGCTGTGTCATAACTTTGTATGACATGCATTAAGTTTGGCAGATGCTCCCCCTTCCAAGGGCGCCACCATTCTCGTTTTAAAATTGCACCCTCTTCACTTGTTGGGTTCTGCATATACTGAGCCGACCAATTACGAATCGGTAGCGATGCTTTTATTTTTTCTAATTCTTCTAGGTTCCAATACTCAGGCCAGACTGGGTTCCCTGAATCGAGAATCGCAGAAAATGAAATTTGTTTCCAACTGTCTGCTTTCGGTTCAGTTTGAGCCTTCAATAATCTACCCGTCAAATCATCTTCTGCCCATCTTGTCATAACCAATAATATCGAGCCTCCTGGTTGTAGTCTTTGTCGGGGTCCAGCAGTGTACCATTCGTATGCACGGTCCATTGCCATATCAGACATTGCATCTTGTTCCGTGTGTGGATCATCAATAATCAGTAAGTCGGCACCACGACCGGTGATACTGGCTCCAACCCCAGCTGCATAATATTCTCCACCATGATTCGTTTCCCAACGACCCTTTGCTTTTGAATCTTCTCTTAATTTCACATCACCAAAGATTTGTCTGTATTCAGGTGAAGCTACAATGTTTCTGACTTTTGAACCAAACCTAACTGCAAGTTCTGTGTTATGTGATACTTGCATAATTTTCATTTTGGGAAACTTTCCAATCATCCATGCTGGAAAATATATAGAAGCAAATTCAGATTTAGTATGTCTAGGGGGCATGTTTATAATGAGCCTCCCTTTTTTTTCTTCAGCAATATCTGTAAACTGACCGGCAATAATTTGGTGATGTCCCCAGTTATCACTTTTACTGGTTTTACGATATATAAAATCAGGCCACATCTCTTTTACAAAATACAAAAAATTATCTTGTGCAAGTTTAATGTTTTGGATCATGAGCCTCTCTACTTCGAGCCTCAATTTTTCTGTTGTTAAGTTCTCTGCTGACATAGCTTTAATATATACAAGCCATACGAAAATCGCAATATATACATGTATTCATGTTGTCTAACACGCACGGTTGTGCAAGAACCTAGATGTGGCAGGTGGGAAATCATAATTAGCTAGATATTGTATTTTGGATTTGATATTGAGCCTTCTAAACTGACTTTAGATGCTGTAAAGGTGAAACATCACCAGCGACAAGACGCAAAAAAACCCTAGTCAATTTCTTAACTAAGGTTTAATTGTTTAGTATATTATTTAAGTTTTTGTAAATGTTCTCTCATTCTTTTACGGAATTCATCGTGTTCTTTTTTTGTAATTGTTTCAAAACTTCTTAGTTTTTCACCAAGAGCATCAGCAATTTCATTTATATTTTTATCTTTAAAGGTCATACTATATATCCTTATCTAATTATTGATATTCTAACTTGATTTAATGCAGACTGAACATCATTCATTAATTGTTGTGCTTGTTCATTATTATAATTTGAACAATGTTCAACAATTATATCTTCTAATACCTTAGCAACTAAGGCATTATTCAATCGTTTAGTTGAATGGGGTTCACTAACATTTGTTTCATGTGTAGATTGTGAAACCTCACCACCATTATCTATGGTGGTGAGGTTAGTTTCTCTAATTATATCTAAAATATTTGGCATTACTTTAAACCATCATATTTTACTTCAACAGATTTAGTAGGTACTAAACACTCTTGATATATTTTAGGATATTTTTCTTTTAATTTCTTAGTATCAACTCTTCCAGAAATTAAAATTGGATTACCATTTTTATCTAGTATTTGTTTGCCTTTACCATTTACTGCAAAACTAGATTGTCTAATTATTTTACTAATTAATACACCTTGATAATTTTTCTTGTCTAAACACTTCTTATATACTTTATTATATTCTTCTTCTAATTTAGACGTGTTCAAAATAGTTTCAGATAATTTACCTATTTCTATAAAAGAAGTTTTTTGTTCTTCAAATAAACTTAAAATTTCAGGTTTAATTTTTTTAAGTAAACTTGTTTTATCTAGATGAACTTGTTTGTGTAATCCATAATGAATTAATGCTTTTTGTTCATTAATAGATAATGCTTTTTGTTTTAGTTTTAGTTTTAATTGTGCCATTTAATACTCTCTTTCTATTTATTGTTTAACACGTATATATAGTACCATAGTTTTTTAAAATAAAAAAACTTTTATTTATTTTTTATTAATTAAATCTTTTTTAAAAATATTTTTTTTCTTAATTTTTTTCCCGTGCCTTTTTTTTCCGAGCGTGCGTCGCCCGCTGGGGAAATGTTAACTAAAACGGGGAAACAAAGAACATACGTTAAAGCGGGAAACGGGAATTTATCTAATTATAAATGTAAGCAAAAGAACTCCTGCCATAAGCAGCAGGAGTTCGAGCAATGATTCAAGAAGCATTAAACTTCTTCTAACTTAGTAGGTTTAAAAAATGTATCCCTTTCAATTGGCAAACCAAAGGGGGGACACTTCATCATTCTTAATTCTTCTAGTGATGTATAACCTAGTTCTTTTTCAAAAATGTGAGCCATACCATACATGATATTATCTTCGTCTAACTCAGATACCCACCACGTACCAGCCCCAGAGGGATTAAAAAATTTAACATAAGCAACACCATCTTTATTCTTGGCATTATCTCTTAGTTTTTTTTCTATTTCTTGAGTGAGTAGTTCCATGATATCTCCTTCGTTTTATGGTTTATATTGTTTAACACTTATAATTATATATAAGTCATCAGCGAAATCAAGAGATTATTTTTTTTTAACCGAGTGAAATTTCCGTGCGCCGGCGCGCTCCGGTGCTGTTTAACTAAAAAAGAAAAAAAAACAATCCACGTTAAAACGGGAAACGGGAACTCTAATAAAAAAGTTTATTAAGGCAGTATCCTGCTACTATAAAAAGTAGCAGGAAAAATATAAAGTAACCTAGCAAATTTCAAAACCTCCACTAGCTTTTGAAAATTTTATAAACTCAATAACATTTTCTTTATTAAAAGGGTAAGACTCTCCCCAATCTTTCTGATTGTGGATCTCTTCCCAACGCTTATTATAGGGAAAAGGATAATCATTTGGCGCAAGGTTTTGGTTTGGTCTTAGTTTAGTAATCACAACTCTAAGGTCATCTAGCTTTTTTTCAATCTTTTCATTGTGTTTCTTGGCTATTTTAATACGAGCGTCAACTTCTTTTTTATGTTTATCAATCCAACCACTATCAACTAATGATTGTAACCTATTGGCAATAGCAATAGATGTACCTTTAGAAAATCGTCTACCACTATTTATGTGAATTTCGTTTGCTTGTTCGTGTGTAATTAAATCAGCACACTCCTCTAATATAAGGTCTGCTAGTGGTCTCCACCACCATACATTATTTCTAAAGTATGAACCCGGGTTCTCTTGTTCCCATTTATGTTTTTTTTGAAAATAATTATCTTTATCTTCGTCGGTTGCTTTTTCCCAATCAATCGATGGTTGTTTGCTTTTTAATTTAGGCGCTAGCCCATATATATCAAAACCCATGATATCTCCTTCGGTTTATGGTTTATATTATTGTTTAACACCTACCATTATATATGAGGCAAATCAGCAGTCAAGTTTTTTTTTATATCTAGCTTCTGACCTGTGGAACTTTGCGAAACGGATCGCGCGCTGCAGGGCCCATCCTTAAACTAAAAGTTCAGGACCACACATTCATCACTAAAACGGGAAACGGGAATTAAAAAAATGAAGCTACGCTGCACAGCAGCATCACAGCCAGAAGCACTGTCAGGCGTGGTGCCCAAATCGCCAGCACAATTAAAAATATCAAGTAATACAAGGCTTTCTCCTTTTATTGTTTAACACTCTTCCTGTATAACCTGGATCCCTAATGATGTCAACAGGTTTTCACAGCTTCGATGAAAGGTACGTTTTTCTCGGACTATTTGTAAAATGTAGTTGTGATTAACTGCGCGCAGCTCCCGCGGGCCGCATCCTTTTACCTAAACTTTTGCCTCGAAAATTAATATGCTCAACGGGAAACGGGAATTCATAAATGTTCAGGAGGCGGATCGCGCTGCTGCAGCTTCGAGGATCTCCTGAATGCATACTAAAGAGGGCTTTGTATGCGAGAAACGGGAAACCACAAACGGGAATCCGTCTTCACGGACCTCGAGAAGTTTGAACTCGTTCTTCAAGGGGGTGTAGTGCAAGATAAACGCAAAACCTCCAGCTCGTTTTCTTTTTATAAACCAATTAATTTGATACTTAGACAAACCATAATTTTTAGTATTGTTTGACTTCAACTCTAACCAAAATTCATTACCTTTGACACAAGCATTAACGTCAGGGATTCCGTTGATGGTAGCTGATTCAATTCTTACAAAATGATAGTCTTTAAATTTTTTTTGAATCTGGTTAATGTAAAACCAAATTTTAGATTCCTTCATTGACTTTTTAAAGGCGTGACATCTATAACAATACTCTTTGCGTCCTTCATTTTATTTTCTAATTCAGCTAATCTGGTTTCAAGTTTTTCTCTACTCATTCCTTCTAAAGTAGTGTGTGCAATTTCTTTTTTATCTACAAATTGACCAGCTAATTGTCCTGATCTAAATTCAGCATTTATTGCACCAGTGTATTGTCCTTTTTGTTCCGCACCATTTCTTAATTTTTCAAATACTTTATACCTTCTTAGTTTATCTTTTTCATACTTATCTTGTTCTTGTTGTAACCTTACTTCTAGATATCTACACACGTGTGGGTTTTGTTCCGGGTTAGTTAATTTACTAGCCAATACAGCAATAGATTCTTTACTGCCGTTTGGGCTATAGCCAGCTTGTTTTAAAGCATCACTTTTTGATATCTGACCCCACTTCTCAACCAGTAAGTCAACAAACATTTTTTGTTTGAGTGTTAAGTCTGCAATAGTTCTTAAATTTTTAGGTCTTTGTGGCATACAAATAGTATAATGCTTTTCCTTAGAAAGTAAATTTTAAAAAAAAAATGCAGCACCGGGTCCATAAGAACTTAGGTATATTCCTAGTTTTTGGGAATAATTCCTAGTTTTTTCCTAAAATATTTTTGCTCTAACACTTGGTTTTCTCTTGTTTTTTCCATTTTCCTAAAATATTTGCTATGTTTTGAACTTTTTTAAAAAAATATTTGTAAGGAGCTGCCTTATAGGAAAAACAATTCTATTGACTTTTTATGTGTTTAAAGTTATAAACTATTCAGTAGCCCAGTTATGGATATTGTTTAACACACCTTTATTCTCTTTCGACTGGGCTGCACCAATCAATTAAACAAAGGCTGAAAGAAATACTGTGCTTACATAAGTAACCGGTGTGGCTTTAACATTTACGCGCATACAATCAAGTTGTTTTCGTATTTTCTTTTGATAACATTTACTATTACAACTTAATAATGTTTTATAAACTTTGTCATACTCAAACCAAGCAACCTGTCTTTTTGTAAAATTTAATCTTTTTGTGCAAAGAGCTTGTTTATAACTTTCTTCTACAACATCAGGATCAAGACCACCCCAATGACAAACTACATCAAAGTTTTTGTTGCCGGACAATACCCAATTATGTGCATTGATTTTAATAAGGCTACTTTTACGATCACTTAATTCAACCATACAATCTTCTAAAGCATTAATTACAACTGCCCTCCAAAGTTTTTGTTCTGCCTCTAAATAGATATCCGCTAATACAGTTCTTGCAAAACGCACACCCATAGTTTTAAGTAAGACAGGAGCAGCTCTCATTAGTGTCCGTAATGATTTATAAGAGTTATTAACATAAGTCTGTATTTTTTTTG
>Ga0209336_10001420_pt1 | contig 11702 bp, 28 predicted proteins | sample LinPmetageLP32_FD_184042 | JGI IMG/M metagenome (GOLD analysis project Ga0209336, IMG submission 184042) | Marine viral communities from the Pacific Ocean - LP-32 (SPAdes) (version 2) | ecosystem: Environmental > Aquatic > Marine > Oceanic | place: Pacific Ocean | collected 2009-08-23 | reverse complement strand
CCCATTTTTTATTTAAACAAATGTTCGCAATTCACTACCCATTCTTAACATAACCCTTTACAATCGTTTAGTCAGCTATATGCTTACCTCACCTAATAGGTAGTTACTTATATAGGTGAGATATTTAACATTAATAATGATAGGAGAAAACATATGGCACATATGGTAGAGACCATGGCTTATGCTGGAGAAGTCCCTTGGCACGGATTAGGAGTTCAAGTTGAAGAAAACTTGACACCTGATGAAATGCTGGTGGCAGCTGGATTGGATTGGACAGTTAGTAAACGACACATGTTTACACACACCACTCCAGAGTATAACGAGTCAGACCCTGAGTTCATGCCTGTTGATGGTTTTCATGTACTTGTACGTGATAATGATCAAAAGGCTTTTGGACCTTGCGGACCTGACTTCATTCCGACCCAAAACCGTGACGCGTTCACTTTCTTTAAAAAGTTCACTGATGCAGGTGACATGCAAATGCATACTGCTGGTTCTTTGAAAGACGGTAAACAAGTCTGGGGGTTAGCGAAAATCAATGATGGTTTCGTACTTCCAGGTGACGACAGGGTAGAGGGTTACATGTTAGTTGCAGTATCACACCAATGGGGTAAGTCTAATGAAATTAGATTCACACCGATTCGTGTAGTTTGCAATAACACTTTAAGCATGGCTATGAGTCAGAAAGGTCAGAGAGGGGTTTTTAAAATGCCTCATATCAGAGCCTTTGACGAGGAAATCATTTCCTCTGCGGAACTAGCACTAGGTCTTGCTTCAAGTAAAATGAAAGAGTATAAAGAACAGGCTGAATTTTTGACTACTAAAAAGTACAAAAAGGATGACGTTGTTACTTTCATAGCAGACCTTCTTCAACCAACCCTTCTTACTGAGCAGATAAAGCTTGAGGGAGAGTCGGATGTTAGGAAAATTGCAAGGCGTCAAACTATGGTAGATGAGTTTAAGAAAACACCTAGCATGGTCTATGAAGCTTTAGAGCAACAACCTGGAGCTAACTTGTTATCTTCAAAAGGTACATGGTGGGGTGCATACAATGCTGTCACTTTTATAGTAGACCACAAGTGGGGATACGATAGAGACTCAGCAATTCATAACGCTTGGTTCGGTTCTCGTAGTAAACTAAAAGAACGAGCACTAGATAAAGCGATAGAGTATGCCAAAACAGCATGATGATTTTGAGATAGCAATACATACGCTTCTGGAAATGGAAGAAGCGACAATGGATGTTGCGCAGAAACTAACTGCTTTTGCTGAGAAACTTGTGGAGGATGGGGGATACCACCCCAGCCTCCTCATCTCTGGTTTTTTATGGGCTGCAGTCTACATGGCAATTACGCCAACAGACGCAAATGACCCGTTATTACTAACAGATGAAGAGTTACAGGAAGTGATGGAACAAGCACTCAGTGATGGTTTTAATAAATTTCGTGGCATTACTACAAAATACCACTAATCACTTTACTTTAATAAATAAATGAGTTAGAGTAAGTTCACTGACAAATATAGGAGAGACAAATGTCAAAACAAGACCCAAATCATGAGTATGCGATAGGCATACTATCCGACGGCACTGCCGTCAAAACGGATGATATATCCAAAATGCCCGCAGGCATACAATATGCAATTAATGCAGGTGGTATGTCAAAATGGCAAACAGCGTTTATCGTACAGCTTTATAATAAGTATGCCGATAAACCAGTTAAGAAGTTTAAAGATAAGCAGACTGCTGCTCAACGTCTTTTTACCCTCTTAAGTGAAAAAGCAGAGGACTACGTTCCTGCTAAATTACCTGAAACTGTAAAAGCAAAGGTAACTGCACCACCAACCACTGCTAAAAAAACCCGAAGTAAACTTGACACAACGAAAAAAATCAGCATCGTCCAAAAACGGGTTGAAAAAGTTCAGTCAGGTATCATCTTAAACAGGGTAGAGCACTACAAAGGAAAACCTAAAGTGCAAACTGTCCTTGATAAAAAGATTGAGAACCTCGGTCCACGTGATATTGCTTACGATGTTAAGCAAGGTTACATTGAATTAATCTAATAACACAGGGGAGTGTAAAAACTCCCCTTTTTTGGAGCAGTATGAATGGCAAAACAAGTATTTAAACTTCCAGGTGTCAATAGAGTACAAAAGAAAACTTCTATTGGTAGGAATCCTGGAACATCGACGATGAACAAATCTAAACGCAAAAGTTTTAAAAAATACAGAGGACAGGGTAGATGAGTAGTGTTGTGGTGAGCGGTGGGTTTGACCCAATACACATAGGACATATCCGTATGTTTAATGAAGCCAAAAGTTTGGCTAACCCTATGGGTGGTGAGTTGATAGTGATAATAAACAGTGATGATTTTCTAGAAGAAAAGAAAGGTTATGTCTTCATGCCTTTTGAAGAACGCATGGAAGTCATAGCTAATCTAAAAGCAGTTGACCGAGTAGTTGCATCTATTGATAAAGATGAAACGGTAATTGAAACACTGCGTAGTTTGTTTGAAGATCTGTCTAATAAAATAAGCATATTCGCTAACGGTGGTGACAGAAAATCAAGAGAAGATGTCCCAGAGTTTACGGTATGCCAACAATACGGTGTTGGGTTACTCTTTGGGTTAGGTGGTGAAAAGACACAGGCAAGTTCTAATTTAGTTAACAATGTTTGGGAAAAAAGATATGAACAATTATCTGGTAAAAAACTTCCCTCTGGCGGTAAGGTCAGAGTGGATGATAAACGAGGAAACGGCAAAGGCGACGAAGGGAACTCTTCCTGACATACTTGCTTTTGGTAAGTCTAACGGAACAGACGATGGTGAGGTGTTTTCACAAAGTCCCGTGTGGGATTTAATTGACGAGCCTCTTCAAGAAACATACACCATCCCCCTGTTTAAACCTGAGTTTTGTGAGATGCTACTCAATGAGGTAGAGAACATGAAACTGTATTTTGACTTCACGCCTAATGAAGACGAGGATGAACTACGACAGATCCCTGAAATAGTTCTAGAAGAGTACGCCCCTGATATTTTCTTGTCTATGATGAGTGTGGTTTACTCTGTTATGAACCCTGTCTTTATGGTTTTGTGGCAACGCTACATAGAAACAGCCTACAGTATTCAAATAGCTAACTACAATTTAAAAGACAAACAACAAGGGGCATGGCACCATGACCAGACATCTGACATAAGTGTTGTAGTTCCCTTAAACACCAACGGCTATAAGGGTGGGGGAACACAATTTATGGGCAGAGGCACCATTGAACCTTTGCCTAGTGGTCACGCTTTGATTTTCCCTAGCTTCACTCACCTGCATCGTGGGTTAGCAGTAGATGAAGGTGACAGATATCTTCTAGTTTTCTGGCTTAAAACCGCAATTCCTACTTAATCACCTTAAACCCCTTTACACAGCTTACTTCAGGCGTATACTATTTATATAAGTATAAAACTTATATGAACGGAGTATTAAATGAAAGGATATAAATGTTTAAGTTACCCACAACTCAAGCTTGCTGCATGGCAAAGCATGAAAAATGAGTACAACAGACAAATGGACCCAGACGACATTACTAAAGAGCATTGTGGTTTGGAAAAAGAAGACACGGTATTATTCCCAGTAGAGATGTACATGATACATAGACATAAACAAGGAGTACCCTGTGAAGCACACGCACGTGCGTATATCATAACCCCCTCGGGCAAGTTATGTATTGATTTTGAAAAGTCTTTATTTGACAGTCTACCCATGATGGAAGTAGACGGAGGACAAGGCACCCTAGAACTACCAGAAGATGAGTTAGTATTAACAAGTGTAAAATAAGGAACAAGGATGTTAAAAGCCATACTATCAGTGATCTTTTATATGTTTTACTTTGTTATGGGATTTGTAGTCCTTAGTTATTGGTTAGGAGACCTGTTGTTTTAGCATGAAAATAGAAAAACCATGGGGAAGTTACGAAGTTCTTATTGAAAAAGAAGATTACGTTGTGAAAAAACTCACACTGCACCCAGCAAAACAATTTAGTTTACAGAAACACGAACACCGCGATGAAGAATGGGTGGTTTTAGAAGGGGAAGGGCTTTTAACTCTTGGACCAGACGCAGACAGTGCATCACAGTCGTTTCTTAGCGAAAGATCAAGGGCTATGGTTCCGCAAGGTTTCGTACATCGATTATTAAATATCAGTACAAACAAGAACTTAGAGGTTTTAGAGACTTGGTGGGGTGGACACGGCAAAACGCTATCAGAGGAAGATATCATCAGATATGCAGATGATTATGGAAGAGAAGACTAGAAATTGTGTTTGGTGTGACGAGGAATTTTATCTAGTTCCAAACGGAAGAAAACAATATTGCAGTGACGAGTGTTATAAACAAAGAGCTCTAGCAAATAACAAAAACCCAGTCGGGTACATGTCTGGAACTGTGGGAGTACATGAAAGTGGATGTTGTTACGACGAACAAAAACTGTCTCCATCAGTCCAATGGGTGTTAGACAATGATAAAGGTGACATTCCTAGAATAACCGAAGACACGTATTATATCTTGAGTTGTCTAGAAGATCTTCCTCTAGCTACCTACTCAGACGGGACTAGGTTACACAACACTGAAACATACCGAGACCGAATTGCTGAAGGGATTAATGTTGGGTACAAACATTTCAGACCAAAAGAACTCAATTATAAAAGAGTGAACCCTAACCCAACAGGCACGGAGCATAAACAGTATGCCACTATTGAAGATAAAATGGCTAAATTAGAACGAGAACAACAAAACTACACCGTATGGGAGGAAGACGATGGCTGAAGAAAACAGTAATAAAGAATACATTGATAAATTAGAAGAAATCATTGAACATTTTGAAAATTTACCAAGAAACTCTTTCACAGAGGACACTTGGCAAATAATGACAGGTGCTAAGGAACTGCTTTATGGTCCCGACCGTAATTACGTGGTGCAAGACCCTGATCTGAAATAACAAGTCACGCTTTACCCCTTTACATTCATTTTATCAGGCGTATCATATAAGTATAGGGGTAAAACTCTATTTGTTTAATTTAATGGAGAATAATATGTCAGATTCGACAGAATTAGTTGTAAGTTTGAAGGAGCACATCGTAAATGTGGGTGTAATGAGTGATAATGCGTGGGATGTATCCTACGCTATTGAAAAATGCCACGAGGCTTTATGTCCCATGGACGATGAGCAACTTAGCCAAGTACATCAGGCTATCCCAGAGCTTATTCAATTAGCTAACCAGTACGCGATGCGTACTCCTGGTAAAAGGGTGTTCAAACTAAATGACTATGGCTACGATTCCTAAACTGGACGTAGAAAAGTTAGTGCGTGTTGCTGGTGTCCTTGGTGGCATCAGAGCATGGGCTGATGAAGCACACCCTGATGATCTCTACAATAAAGAAACTGTAGACAAAGTCTACAGTGCTGTAGAGTTTTCAGAAACTGCTATCCTGGAAGTTGTCATAAAACAAAGAGAGTTGATTGCATCCGATGGGTAGTATTATTTATGGTTCAATTGCGCACGATTACACGGGTAGAAAGCGCAAATGTAAAAGGTTAAAGAGGAGTTCTAAGCCTAGAAGAAGCGTCAGGGGTAGGGTAGCCCCTAAACCCTGTCGTGCGTTAGTGGAAGCTAACGAGCATAGGCTCAAATACCCCTCATTTAACCTAGCGTCGCATAAAATTAGTAGCGGTACAGATGACTCTTATAAAAAAGAAATCAGTGATAGCTACACGGTGGCGGTGGCGTACAATAAAGGAGGCTATCAGGTAATACCGAAAAGCCAAGTAAAAGATATAGGAAGAAAATAATGAATGAAGAACAAATGTTTAAAAAACTAGATGAACTGCGATTAAGCGGTGAGATCAATATGTTTGGTGCACCGACCTACATGGCTAACAACTGGGGAATACCAAAGCCTGTTGCTAAAGAGGTGTTTAGAAAATGGACGGAGACTTTCAATGGATAAATTAATAGAATGGAAAGTTGTTAAGAAAACTGTCAGAGTTGAGGAGTGTTATGTACAGTCCCCTCCTGAAGATTATGTAGCAGCAGAAGAGCAGGCAATGGAACAAGACCAGTGGGAAGAAGCCACCGAAAAATGCTCTACCACCTATGAAGTAACTGAAGAGTGGAGACCAGAAGATGATGAATGATGATGAAATAATAGAGGAGCTGATGAGAGAAGTACAGCCTCCCCCTATTAAAAGGAAGGGCAGTAAGAAAAGACTTTTTAGATGTACGTTTTACGAGAAAAGTGCAGGCTTACATGCTGAATCCACGATAGTGGTTGAGTTTTTTGCCCCCTTTCCGATAGACGAGCGGTTAGACTATGAAAAGATGGCTAAAGAACAGTTGCTATCTGATTTAAGCTCAAACCATTACTTCGCAATACGTGATTTAGAACCTGTGGAGTTAAAATGAGAGCAAAAGTAGAAATACAGTTCTTTGACGTGCGTGCTAAAGAACCCGAGTACGCTACCCAAGGATCTGCAGGGTTGGATTTACGAGCGTGTTACAACGGTTCGATATATCCTGGAGAAACGATACAATTTTCTATGGGGTATGGAATATACATTAAAGACCCTACGATTTGCGGATTAATTGTCCCTAGATCAGGATTAGGTGTGAAAGGTATACTGCTCGCAAACGTGGTGGGGCTTATTGACTCTGACTACCAAGGGGAGCTAATGGTGCACCTCAAAAACCATGGAGAAGAAAAATTCATGGTCACAGAGGGCGACCGTATCGCACAGTTGGTGTTTATGCCAGTGTTTCACGCACAGTTTACAGAAGTAGATGATTGGTCAGTAAGAACAAAACGTGGTGAAGGTGGCTTTGGGAGTACAGGTAATGCTTAGATACATAAAAGGACATTTTGTACAGTACACCTATAAACACCTTGACGATGAGGAGTGGGATACCCCTGTAGAAAGGGAGTACGACGGTAAGACAATCACGGGCAGATCGACGCAAGCGTTTGGTGAGTCTAATTTTGAATACGCTGGTAAACTGTACGAGCCTAAACCGTGGACTGATAAGATGTTGAACATTAAATTAAAAGCTGAAGAGTTAGTCTCAGATTGGATAGACAGAGAGGTTGATTTTACCTTTTGTTTGGCAGCTGATTACCCATCAGGTCATGACAGTATACCTCACCACTCTGACACGGTGCCTACGCTAGATGACTTAGTTGTTTCTATTTCTTTTGGAGCTACTCGACTATTAGAATGGAGAGAGTATGATAAAGAAATCAAAAAAGAAACCAACACTAGCAAAACTCCTCATTCAAGCCAACTTGGACCCTACACTACTAAAAGGTACATATTAGAATACGGTGACGTGATGATTTTTAATGGGCACTCTCAAATGAACAGTACCCACGCTGTCCCCGTGTGTCGCCAAGTGGGGAGGAGAGTTAACCTAACTTTCAGGTCAGGTCTTTAGTTACTCATATAGTTTTTACAAAGTAAGGGGCGCGACCCTTGCACCGAAACCTAAGTACCTTCTCACCATCTTCATCTGTTACGATTAGTAGCTCATCAGGTACGTTGGTGCTTGGTGCGAAGATAGTTAAAATCTCTTCTTCAACACCGTTAGCATAGAGGTCAAACTCCCATTCTTCCATAGCCTCACAGTAGTCATGGTCTGGCTGAACGTTGTTCTCACTCAGTTCGCTATAGCCTGTGACAAAAAGTTTTTTACTTCCTAGATGCTTGACCATCTCAAGGTAATGAGGTTCATCACCCGTTACTTCGAACCACTTCATCAGCTATCTCCTGTGTTTCGGGAATAGTTTTACCATCTTCTATTTCTTGTAACAACCTCTCGACGAGGTCCCAGTCTTGTATGATTTTAACTTTTTCCATGTTAGTCTCCATTTATTAAACAATCGTCGCTAGTTTTCACTTAGCTTATACCTAGTATAGCTATGACTACGTGACTCTAAAGCCTTATAGTTACAGTTGTTTAGCTATTTTACAGTGAGGGCATGGTCTTTTATTAGACCATAACCAAATCTCCTGTTCGTTATCTCTACGCATGTCAACTATATAACCACTGTCGTAGCACTTTTCACATATTTTCATATTATCCATCTTCCTTCAATTACTATACCACCCTCTGGTATTTCTACTTCAAAACGGTCTTCATCTCCATTGTAGTAAGTACCATCGTACAGTGTTTCTTCACCCCGAGTTGCCATTATGTCACCGCCCTCATAAACTGTCACAGGGATTTTGTCGTAAGGGTGGGGCAGTTTGAAAAAGTTAGCATTAGTGTAATGCCCTTCGTACTCTCCAAACTGTCTATCTAGCTCCCTAACTAACGCATCCCCTTCAGCAAGCGTACCTTTGCCAATATTCTGTAGTGGCATACCCCCATCTCCTGTGATAAGGGTAAAAGTCCAAGGTGAAGGGAGTTTAACTACGTTGCTAATACTCATTGAACTCTCGTTCCATGGCTAGTTGTTCTGCGTACTCTGTACCAAATAGAGCTTTTTCTTCTCGCCATTGCTCTACTTCTGCTACGCCTTTATTGAACTCAGCGTTATCAGATCTCGGGTTGAAGTGATGACACTTCATGTGCACCACACCTTGACCGCCTGAGTGCCAGACCACCTCTTCATTGCGTTGAGTTTTACCTCCGCATACCCTACATTTGCCTGGGTACTTGGCATATATTACTTTAGTCATCTTTTTATCCTTTTCCTTGCATCATCATTAAAACCATTTCACTGGTATCTTGTCTCTTTATGATCAGGTACTTACCCCATCGATAAAGAATCATATCATCATCTGAGTGCAGTAGTTTCCAACTGTACCTAGCCTCTTTGGCATACCCTGGGAGTTCTCCGCCAGTATGTATCGACCAACCTCTGGTAGCATCACGCCAACCAGCCATTAGGTAGTACCTACTGTTTTCTTAAGGGCTCGGTAAGCAAACCTACCGCTCTTAGGGTTTTGAAATATGGTTGGGTGACGCTTTTTACTTCCGTCCGCAAGTTCTACCTCACGTTGGGAAGGTTGCGAGTCACGCCAGTCCACTCCACCTTGCTTGAGGGATTTCCTCAACAACTTGGCTTTTTTACTGTTCATAACATTCTCCGTTTATTAAACAAATAGGTTTTAGAACCTATACTACTATTATACTAGTGACTACGTGACTCTAAAGGTTTTAAGTAGCAGTTGTAAGGTGACCGTTCATAGCGTCTACCAAGTTCTTGATACCAAATAATGAGTAACGATCAATTACTGGGACAGTAAACTTATAATATTCACTAAGGGCACTAGCTAAAGAGGAACCGTTCATTGATAAACATATGAATATGTCCCGTTGATTAAACGACTCACCAGCGTACACCTCACCATAGCCCATCTGAATAATATTATAACCACTATCAGGTAGGTCATTGAGGTATACAGAACTGTACACAGTTTCCATATTATCTGGGATGTGTTCGTACACTTCTTGGTCACTGCGATAACCGTGAACTTCACTAAAGTACCAACTAAGTTCGGTATGACAATCCATAAGTAGATCTTCCATGATATCCACCACTCTGTCTTGTTCCTTACCTTTAGAGATTACTTCTTTTATGTTTTCCGTGGCATTTTCTTTAGGTATTATTTCCCACCCGTCTTTCCATTTACTCATCTTGGGTCACCGTTATTGTATAGATCAACCGTAGCGTAATAAATTGTACCACCCGAGTGAGGGTCTTTTTCAATTGATTCCTGGACTACAAATTTGTAATCACCCCAGACATAGCCTTGAATCACAAGTTTACATAATTGCCCCATACCATAATTAACCAACCCAACGTCGGTGTAGAGTATACGTTTTTCGTTGAGTTCCATTGAGACGGCTAATTCTTGTAATGCCATTAACGCTACACCCCCATCTTCGCCAGTTAATCTATTGTCATTAGCTTTAAGCTTTTTGACAACATCTTTCATATCTTCGTTCATAGATTTTCCTTTTAGTTAAACAATGTAGGTATTTATTCTACCTACTTTACTATTATACCTACGATTACGTGATTGGGTAGCAATTGTAAAGGAGTTGTAACCTCTTTACTAAGTAAGTAAGTACTTACTTACTTGATGATTTGAGAGAGCACTCAATATATAGTTAGTGATCACTATCGCTGGAGGTCGCGAATATGCGTTGATTAGTTAAGGGGTTTGGGCTATTGGTATATAGGGTTGCGTAAAAGAAAAAATAAAAATGTAAAAAAGGGACAAGTTAGCCAATAGCCCAATAGTATTTAGTACTGTTTGTTGTAGTACATAGAGCTGTGATTATATTGAGTAGTCTTATTACCCGAATATTGGTGATTTGTAGATAATAACTAAGTAAATAATTGGTAAATATACACATTGATGACGTGTGTAGTAATTTAGAAGGTTTACTTTAGAACAGTGGTGCTTATATAATAGATAACTGGTATTGAACTAGGTTTTGCTTGTCAGACAAGAAAACAGGAGAAAAGATACAGATGGCTAGAACAAAAGGATCAGGAACTATGACCCCTCAACAAGAGAAGTTCGCACAGAACGTTGCTAAGGGTATGAATAAAACCGAAGCTGCCAAAGCAGCAGGTTATTCGGAGAAAAACGCAACAAGGGCTGGGTCTATGCTTGCCAGTAACAATAACCCAAGAGTACTGGACCGAATTCAACAACTCCAGGAGATGGGAGCCATGAAAGCTGGGTTGAACTTGTCTACTCACTTGGTCGACTTGAAGGACATAAGGGATGGGGCAATGAGGAATGGTGCTTGGTCAGCAGCGGTTACGGCAGAAGTCAGTCGTGGTAAAGCAGCAGGTCTCTACATTAACAGGTCGGAACTCACAGTTAACAAGGTTGAGTCCATGAGCAAACATGACATCATTGCCAGAATGGAAGAGCTTAGTCTAAACACCGCTGGCATTCTGCCCTCGGCTGATGTGATAGACGTAGAAAGCGAATTACTCGAGGATGAGACAGAGTCTACCCTTGGTACACAACAATCGCAGAACCAATCGGGGTGAGAAGCGGAGGCTTTAGAACCTCCGCACTCTAGAATCTAGCCTTCTTCGTGATGATGACTAAGCACAGGACCATCGACTATTTTTAGATAGCCCATAGTAACAAGATCGTACTTTAAGTCAGCCCATGAAAAGAAGGTAGATTCAACACATTCGCGTAAAGTTTTACCATCGGCAAAAGCCATACGCTCAGGATGCCTTTGACGCTGAGCTTTATCAAGACGCCATTGGGAGATCTCGACCGTATGATCAAGGTACTCCGACATTTCCTTCTGAAACGCAGAACCTTTACCGCCAACTTTGCGCTTAGCCTGAGAGGCAAGCACACCAAGAGCAGATTCTAGTTCTGAGTCACCAGCGACGGCGAGTCCGACTAAAGCTTGAGCTTCTTCAACACTAGGTTGAGACACTACTTTATCTTCTTTCATAACATTTTCCTTATTATGATTTATATAACCCTAGCAACTAAGACCAGGAATCTAAGTAAACTCGTTTACTTACTACCTATGATACCTATGATTACGTGAAAGTAAAGGGCTAATTACTATTGATTAAACACTTGCCAGTTTAAAGAATTGGTCTTCTTGCCACTTGCCAAAAAGATCAAAGAGTATATACTACTACAATGCACAATGCCTATTACCCTATACC
>Ga0209336_10001419_pt1 | contig 11719 bp, 21 predicted proteins | sample LinPmetageLP32_FD_184042 | JGI IMG/M metagenome (GOLD analysis project Ga0209336, IMG submission 184042) | Marine viral communities from the Pacific Ocean - LP-32 (SPAdes) (version 2) | ecosystem: Environmental > Aquatic > Marine > Oceanic | place: Pacific Ocean | collected 2009-08-23 | reverse complement strand
ATTATTAATTAATATAAATAAATAATTAAATTCACGACTAAACCCTAATAAAATTACTACTTACCTGATTAAATTAATATAATTAATATATATAATTAAATAAATTTGATTAGAAATTAAAAAAAATATAATTTTAAATCTGATTAGAATTTAAATTTGATTAGAAGCATCAAGATTATTATTATTATTATTAAAATCAACCCATTCACTATAACCCATTAAAGGATATTCTGATGGTTGTGAGATATAAGTATGGTTTGTTAATATAAATTCAATATTTCTATTAAGGTCATTTTTAAATTTAATATAATATTCATTACCAATAATAGTAATTTTCTTTTTATCATAATGTTCTTTTTCTTGTGTAAAGGAATTAGTAGCAGTATTAAGACCGTAAATATATATATTAATAAATTTTCCTGTTCTTGTGAAACTATGTATTTTTATAATATAACAACCACATAAACTTATATAATATATATAATCATCAGTAGATTTAATTAGTCCTTTACTATTTAAAATATTAAAATTATGTGCTTGATGGAATGAAGTATTCGGTAAGTTAAAATGAGGCATTTGATAAATTATATTATTGTGTTGTTTTTAAGTAGTTTAATTATTAAATAGAAATAATAAATAATTAATAAAAATATGATAAAAATTTAATTCTGATTAGAATTTGACTAATAGGTAATAGTAGAATATGAAATATGCTATATAGTATAATGTGAGATAGAAACTCATATATACACATATACATACAAATAAAAAAAAAAAAAAAAATAAAAAAAAAAAAAAAAAAAAATATAAAAAAAAAAAAAAAAAAATACACCATACATAATTAATTATTATTTGTTAAAAAGTTTAATATCATTAGTTCTAATTCATTTTTATCATTTTCTAATTCATATTTATTTTGTTTAAAAAGTTCTTTATCATCTCTATCTAATTTATATAAATAATTATGCTCTGCTTTTCTAATTAATTCATTTTCATAATTATTATAATTAATCTCTTTCTGAATAATCATTTCTGCTTTACTATTAATATTATCAATACTTATCATTTATATATAATTAATACAATATTTTTAAATGGTTTTAATTATTAAATAAAAATAATTAATTTGAAGATATATATTAATAATTAATTTAATCTATTTAAAAATAAAATATTATATTAATATAAGAATGCGTGAATTTACATTTAATTATGATGACGCTATTTTAATTTCTAAAAATATGATTAATAAATTAAAAAATATTCATAAAGACGATAAAGGATATTATTTTTATGGTGGAACACAAAATAACGATATAGAATGTGATTATAATAAAGATATATTAGAAGATAATGAAAGTAGATTAAGAAAAACATTTAAAAATTTTTCTAATTGGAGTAATATGAGAAAAAGTCAAAAACCAGTTGGAAATCATTTAAGATTTATATTTTGTAAATTGACTAATCAAAAAAAAATTAATGGTATTACAATTAAATTCGGAGTTCATACTTGTAAAAAATATTACATTCCTGATTGTATTAAACAGGATATTTATATTGATTAACTGCTTGTGTATAATTAGGAAAAAATGCTTGACCTTGTCCTAACATTACCTCTTGTCCCTGTGGTCTAAATCGTAATCCTTCTGGTGCTAAATTAACAAATCCAGCACTATTTCTTACATCTCTTACACCACTAAATTTTCTACCTAATGAAAAAACACTCTTTAATTTTTGTCCTAAATATCCAATCGGTCTAAATGCTTTACGAATAAAACCAAACATTATATTATATTAATATATTTTTTTTTCAATCTCTTATTATATTTTGACCCCAAATATCTTTATATTTTGTAGCATAATCAATATGGTCTGGATTATAATTAGGAACTCTTATTGCGTCAGGGACAATTCTTGCTTCTCTTACTATTTCCGCTTTCCTTCCTATTCTAAACAAATTCTTTAATTTACTACCTATAAATCCAATAGGTCTAAATGCTCTACGAATAAAACTAAACATTATATTATACTAATATATTTTAATAACCAATAAAAGCGTTATTAGACATATAATCACTTCCTCTTAAAAGTCTTTTATTTCCAGATGGTTCAAAAACAGGAAGATTAACAAATTTACTTTCTCTACCAGCACGGATTACACTTTCACGCCCAACTCTACCTATATTACCAATAGGTTCTCCAGCATAAACTGCTTTAAAACCTCTTGCTAATTTACTTCCAATACTACCAATTCTATTAACTAATTTATTACCAATCATTCCAACTGGTCTAAACACCGATTTAATAAATCCTAACATATAATATTATATTAGATTTTATTTTTATTAATAGTTAAAATCTTTTCACCAAAAACAAAATACATAGGATTATCTTTCATATTTTCTTCAATTTTCTTTTTATTCTTTTTAGGTCTTGCTTTTTCTATTGTATAATCTTTTTTATCTTCACTATTATTTTCCATTATAATTTATACATATATTTTAATTAATACTTTCTTAAAATATCGGCGATTTGTTTTGCTTCTGTTGGAGTTATTTTTGCCCTTGTTGTCCCTGTTGCTGTATTTGATGATGTTAATACTATATTAAATATTGCTTCCCTATCTTCATTATTAATATTCCTTAATACATTTGTTCTTCTTCTATTCTTTTCGGGATTTTTTTTATCTTTTGGTAGTAAAAATACACTAAATAAAACTTCATTAGGTCTTCTTGCCCCACTTGGTAAAAGACCCGTCTGTCTTGGTAGTCCCATTCTTTCTTGTATTAAAACTATATCTTGATTTGGTTGTCTTCCAACACCTAATATTGAAATTGATGCTGATGCTGTATCTGCTGTTGTATAATTAGTATCTTCATCAGGTTCAATTTCAACTCTTCTTGGAGAACTTTCTGTTTCAGTTTCAGTTCTTTCTACAAATTTTTTTATATCTTGTTCTGCCCTTATTTCTTCTTCAATCATTTCTTGTTGTTGTATTACTTGTTGTCTTTTATCAAGTTTTAATTGATTTACTTCTTGTTGTAATCTTTCATTTTCTTCGTCCATTTTAGTTATAGTTTTAAATGTTTCTTGTGCTTGTATTTCAACATCGTTTAATAAATTTCCTGTTTCTTCTTGTCTTGTTTCATATAGACTTCTCGCTTGTTGTTCTATAACATTTATACCTGCTATTAAACTATTCAAAGCACCTATTCCAACTGTTCTAACTTTACCTGATGGAGCGCCTAAACCTATTAATCCGTATGCTTGACCTCTTAATTCTATATCATCAATCGCAGAATTTATCTTATTTTCAAATTCTTTATTTTTTTCTCTTTCTGCTTTTAATTTATTTTCATAATCACTAATTTCGTTTTGTGCGTCAATTGTATCTTGTGATGTTTCTGTTGTTTGTGTTTGTTTAGGTTTTAATAAACTTTCAGTTTGTGTTGATGATTGTTGTGTATTATATCTTGGTTGAATACTACCTCTTGATGGTAATAAACTTTCAGTATTACTTCTTGGTGCTAATAAACTTTCAGCATTATTATTTGGTGTTGGTGTTCTTAAATTCATATCATTTCTAAATTGTCTTGGTGTATTATATGTTGAAAATCCTTGTGTTGGTTGTTGAGTTCTTAATCCGCCTAATAACATATCCCCTTCTTGAACTGGAACAGAACCTAATATATTACTACTTATCATACTTACACCACCTAATATACCTGCGACAGCACCTCCTAAATATGTTGAATAACTACTTGTATCTACTGGTGTTTCAGTTGGAATTATAGGTTCAGTAGTTTCTGTTTGAGGTGGTGTTGTTATAGGTGGTTCTGTAATTGGTGGAGTTGTTATTGGTGGAGTTGTTATTGGTGGAGTTGTTATTGGATTATTAACATTTTGTGTAAATAATCTTTCTAAATTAGCATTTTGTAATTGTTGTGCTTGTGCTATTGAATGTGATTGATACAAACCTAATAAGGTATTAACTAATTCACCTTGGGATTGTGGTTGTTGTTGTTGTTGTTGTGGTGGTGTTTCTTTAATTTCATTTTCTTCTGTTGTTTCTTCTGTTGTTTCTTCTGTATTTTTATTCAATTCAACAGTATCAACGATATATCCATCACCACCGTCATCATCATCATCATCATCATCATCATCTTTTTTACTACCTCCACCTCCACCTCTATCAAATGGTTTTTTCTTTGGTTTTTTCTTTAAAACTTTAATATCTTCACCCATAAGATAATCATATAATTCATTCATTTTACCATTAATCCATTTTGTTATATTACCAATAACTTTTTGACCCATTTCTGTTTCACTAATATAAGCATATATACCACCTATTAAACCAATCATAGATGATGTAAGTGCTATACCACCAATAGGATTATCAATAGTATATTCCATTACACCTATTACTATACCGAATAATGTATCCATACCAAGTGATAAACCTAATTTTAAAATATTATCTTTCCAATCACCACCTTTTATTGATTTATTTAAAACATCTTTAATTTTATCACCAATTTTTTTTGCCTTTGTAATAATAGGGTTTTCTTCTTTTATTTGCTTACTATCTATATCTTTTGGTGTTTCCTTATTCGTTTTAAGTAATGAACCAATATTTCCTTTTCCACCTTTTCTTGCTTTTGATGCTTTTTCTTTTCTTTGTTTTTTCTTTATACGAACCCTTACCTTCTCTGCTTCTCTACAATTTCTAAACATTTCATCAACATTAAGATTACCATTTTGCCCTGCTTCATTTAAATATTTACTACAACCTAATCCAATAAAATCATCATATATATCTAAATCTTGTAATTCATTATCAATATCATCTATACCTTTCACATCTTTCCATTTATTAGATTTATCAATTTTAATTAATATATTTCTATCTTTTTTACTTAATTTAAAAATTTCTGATTTATCATCTTGTTTATTCATATAATAATAACAGATAAAAAAAAATAATCCATTATTTAATTAATAATATTTCTTGGTGATATTGTTGGTGATATTGGATGTATATTATGTGATGCTTTATCACTTTCACTTAAATATGCGTCCTCACTTAAAACATTTCTCTTACACATACAACCACAACACGATATTTCACTACATCTTGATAAACTTATTGAATGGAATAAACTTGTTAATAATCCACCTAATGCTGTTGCTGATACACTAATAATTGCTATTAATTCTGCTCCTATCATATATATTATTTATCAATATTTTTTTTTGCGAGTTCGTGTGATTGTTGAAAACAATAACCTTCTAACATTTTCTTTTTCATATAATCTAAATGTTTTTTTGTATGATGTTTCTTATGTATTTTCATTAAATCTTTTTGTGATTTGGATAATTCTTTTCTCGGTTTAAAAATTGGTTTCATATACTATATTAAAATATTTTTATTTCATCATCGCCTTTACTTCATTATAACCACTTGTTCCTTTTTTAGGGATTTGATATTTTCCACCGTGTTTTTTGTTCCACGCTTTTAGTGCTTCCATCCAAGACATACCGCCTTTTTTCATTTCTTCATTCATTTTCTTTTTCATTATATATATATCAAAGATAATTTTTTTGACCTATTATAAATTCTTTTTTAAAACCATTATAAATTTTTGATTTATTAGTATCTATAAACATAAAATTATATGGTGTTTTATATGTTCTATCTAATATTTGATTAAATATATTTTTATCACAGTGGATAAGTTCATCAAAAATAGTTTGTAATTCTGATTTTGTATGTCTTGGGTCATATATCGCCCAGTGTGAAATTTGACTGCGTATTTGTCTTGGTAAATTATTTAATCGTTGTGCTATTATTATTACACTAACAGAACCACTTTCTATTTGATTACCATTATCATCTAATAAAGGTCTTCCTAAATGACGATTATTTTGAAACAGTTTTTTAATATCTTCATTAGCATCTCTCTTTAATTCGTGGGAGCAATCATCTATTATTAATAATGTTCTACCATCTTTATCATCTTCATTTTGTATTCTATTTAATATTTCAGGTAAATCTTGTAATGAACTATAAAAATTACTTTCATCTAATTTTGGTTTCTTATCCATAGATTTTATACTTGGTGATATATAAAATACATTACTAAATCTTTTACAATATATCCTATTCTTACCTCCTCTTTCAGTCAAACACCTTAATAAATTTGTTTTTCCTGAACCACTTTTTCCTATTATCGCCATTCTAAACCATCCTTCCTCTGAACCTGCTAATGGTTTAGGTATTTCAGGGTCTATTACATCATCACATTTAAAATTAAATTTTTTTATATCTACACTTCCATCAACTTCTTCTTCTATTAAAGACATATATTAATATATAACATTTTTTATTTACCAAAGTATTTTATGCGACCAATATTTAGCACTTTCTTTATTTGTTGTATTTCTATCTCCGTGTCTTGCGTAATATCGTTCTTTTCGTTGTTTATCATTATGGTCTAACTTTGAATAATAACCTAATTTATCTCTAAATTGTCCGTATCCTCTTGCTCCAAAATGTATTACACCTTTCTTTGTTAATACCATATATTTCTTTTCTTTTCTATTTGAAACAACAGGTTTATATAATTTTAATTCCATTATAATATATTATAGATTATATTTTTAACCTTTTAAGAAAAAGGTTAGTCCAAAATCTAAATAAGTGGTATATTATATTTATCTACTATTTTCTTATCAATTTTTCTACTTGGACCTCCTGTTAATACACTACTATATCTACCTATACCCCAACTTTGAGGACTTTGATTTGGTCTTGAACCACTTGAAAAAAAAGCACCTTCACCTTTATCCTTGATTTCTTCTAATCCTTTCTTTATTTCTTTCTTTCTTTTATCTGTTTTACCTAATTTATTTGCTATATTTGTTGTTGTAGCAGATGTTATATTTAATTTCTTTTTCACCTTTTCAACATATCCACTTGGTTTTGATTTAAAACTTTCTAATTTTTTTCTTTCGGTAAATTTACCTTTTTTATAATCACTTGTAGATTTATCTAATTGCTTCTTTTGTTTCTTTTTATCTGCTTCACTTAAACCTTTTGGAATATATCTTTTTGGATATTTTTTATCAACCATATATAATCTTTTGAGAAAATAATTAATTATAATTTAATAAATCATTTTCTTTCTCAAATGCTACACAAATTAACATAACCCACGCTTTACTTGCTGTTAATGCTAAGAATGCTCCATCTTGGTCTTTTAGATTAATATTAATATCTCCATTTAATATATTATTACATTTTACAAAATCATTATCAAATGTATTAGAACTATATGAGTTTTTGGTGATAGAAGTTGGAACTATACCTATAATATTTGATTGTAGCATATTATTAGGATTAGCAGTTGATAAAGTATTACTCCTAACTGAATTTGGTAGAGCACCATTTAATTCTACTAATATAGTTCCTGTCCCTGCGGTATTAAATGCGGTTGTTGTTTCTTCAACTGAAAAATATTTTACTTTTACAAAACAATAATTAGAATTTTGAAAAATATAAGCATTTGGTATAAAATTATTTACACTTCCTAAATTAAATCTACAACTATGGGGTGTTGATGAACCACTAACCGCATTAGCACTATTTAAAAATATTTCATAATATTCCATTATATATTATTACAATAGATATTTATTTTAAAAAAAAATTGTTAAGTTTTGTTAAAAACCTTTAACCTACTAATTTACCATTCATATATATTCCTGTTTTAGTATAAACTAATGGAGGTCGTGGTGTGATTGTTGGTGATTGTTTTACAGGTTCTTTTGGTCTTTGTAATATTCTTGGTGGTGGTGTTTTTTGACTATTAATCTGATTATCTTGTAATTGTTTTTGTGCTACTTCAATATTACTTTGTTTTTTAAGTTCTACTGCTCCTACTCCTGCTGATATACCACCAGCAGTTTTTGCTATTGCGATAGGGTCGCCCTTACGAACTGCTTTTGCTACATTAGCAATACCTCTTATACCTTGCCTTCCCATATCTTTTAATTGTTCTTTATGTAATCCATATCCTCTTATTATTCTACCACCTGCGATTTGACTTGCTTCTTTTAAACTTGAACCAGTCATTCTTGCTCGTTTAAACATTTTATATCCTCCTTCTAATCCTTGTAATTCTGCTTTACCACCGTGTAAGGACATCGCACCTGATGCTACATCTAATCCCATATTAATTAAACTTGTAGCATTTAATTTTTCTTCACCTTTGATAATTTTTCTAATATTATCACTTACATCTATACCTGCTTTAATAGCAGAATAATATGGTATAAAATGGTCTAATCCTAATGTGTATTTATCAGCAATATCGGTTGCTTTTTTTAAACCTTGAATACCATAATCTAAACCTACTAATGCTTTTTTACCTATAAACCTTGCTCCTTTTGAGATTTTTTGTCCTATTGATTTAAAGAAACCCATATATTAATATAATATATTATTTTAATGACTTGATTAATTTTTTAATTTCATCAATATTATCATTATCTTTCTTTTGTTTCATTTCATAATTTTTCATTTGTTTTATTAATTGTCTATGTATTGTATGTGGTGGTGCTGTTTTTTCCATATTTAATTTATATTCAATTAATAAATTTAATTCCCAATCTCCTTTACCAAAATGAACTGATTGTTCTTCATTCTGAAAAGTAATTGCTATATCAATAGCACTAATAGTTCTTTGGTTTAATTCCATACAAAAAGGTTTTGAAGGTTCATAAGTAAAAATTGTATTTCTACTTAATGGGACTGGTATATGTGCTACTATATTTGAATATCTTTTTGTAGAACTTTCTATAACTTTCTGATTAGATAAATTTGGTAATCTTACATAAATACTATTATATGTATCAGTAATATCAACTGCTCTATCACTTGTAATACTTGTATTAGAACTATTTATTGTTTGTATATTTGAAAGAAAACCAATTGTTCTTCTACAAGATAAACTATTAGTAAAATCAAATATAGTAGTTTTAGAACTTGTATTAGAATGTGTTATATTAATAGCATTAGTTATTTCATTATAAGTTAATGTATATGTTAATGAATTAGTTGAATTTGCTTCTAATTTAGATTTTATTTCATCTATTAATTCAAAAATATCATAAGAACCTTCATTTAATATAATTACTTTAAATTCATTATCATTTGTTTCTTTAAAAGATATAGTATTATTATTTAAATAAGTTGAAAGATTATACCAAGAATTAGGAAAAGTTGCTGATAATACACATACATATAATTTTTCATTAGTATTTGCTTCTATTGGTTGCTGTAATACCATTCTACCAGTATTACCTAAATCATTTGTATTAGTTAAATCTCTACTACGAATACATATTAAATTACTTCCTCTTGTATTAGACATATATTATTATAAGATATTTTATTTATATAGTGGAAACAATAGGAGCATTATTTTCACCTTTAAATCCCATTCTTATTACAGGTTTAGGTTTAGATACTAATGGTTTATTTACTCTATCCATAAGTGCTTTATCTTTCTTTTGTTGTGCTTCTAATTTCAATACTCTATCAGGAACTTTATCATTTCTTTTTGGAACTGTTGCTAATCCTTGTTTAATTAAATTTTTTAACATATCATCTTCTTTACTTGTATCATATTTAGGTTTAGGTTTTGGTTTCATAGGTTTTACAGGTGGTTTTACTGGTTCAATAGGTTTTACAGGTGGTTTTACTGGTTCAATAGGTTTCTTATTAGAAGGTGGTTTTGATAAATTTTCTGTTTCACTAATAACAAAAGGTTTCTTTTTACCGCTTCCATAAGTAGGGACTTTGGTTTGTTTAGTATATTCACTAATAGGTAAAATCTCTGGTGGTTTATATGTAAGCATTTCAATAGCACCTAATAAATCATTTTGTTTAGAATGAGATACTTTTTTTGTATGACTTGCCGTCATACTTCTTAATTGATTAGGGTGTGTGTATTGATATTTTCTTCTTGCTGTATTATATTTATGATTTAATATAGAACCATAATCCATATTTGTTTGTTCTTCATCTGTATTTCCTTTACTTGCTAATTCTCCAAAATAATCTGCGTAGTTTGACATATATTATTATAACAGAAAATAATTTTAAATTTCATCTGGAAATATTGCTTGACCTGTTGAAGGATTTACAATCATTCCACTTCCTCTTGAATAAAAACCAAGACCTACTTGCCTTACACTCTCCCTATTTCTGTTTCTTAATTGTTCTGTATTAACAGGTCTTCTATTATCAATTAAAGCATTCCTTTCATTTTCAATTTCTTCCATATTTGTATTAACTTCTTTAATTAATTCAGTAGGGTAATATTTTATTGTTTGTATATTTTGACCTATATGATTATCAGCACGAGGCATAGGTCTCGTATTAATTCCGCTTAAAGAACTATCATCAGGTATAACCTCTTCAGCACCATATCTTAAAACATTTGGTTCAGCACCATAAGGTAGATAAGTTCCACCTTGACCTAATCCCATATCATTAATTTCTTTCATAATTTTTTTAGCACCAAAAATAGCACCAAAAGTTAGAGGTATTGCTATACCTGCTACTAATCCTAAACCATTTAAACTATTATTTTCTCTATTCCTATCTTGAATTTGTGTTTCGCTTAAATGGTGTTCTAAATTATTCTGCCTCATATAACTATGGAAATCTTCATCTGTTTTACCCATATCATACTCTCTTGCTTTTTTTAAAAAATCTTTTTTATGTTCTTGTAAAGTTTTCATTATATTATTAGATTAGAAAAAGATTTTAGAATGTAATAATTGTATTTTTTTTAGTGTATTGTAATCTTTTCTTTTTTAATTTATCTTCTTGTTTTTTCTTTTCTAATTCTCTTTTTCTTTGTATTTTATATTTTCTTTTTCTTTCTTTAATTTCAAATTTAGTATATTGTAATCCTAAACACTCACGAGCATACCAATCATAAAATTCATCTGGTAATCCTACTGGTAAAAAATCAGATAATAAAATTATCATTTGTTCTATTCTTTCATTTACATCTTCTATTGATTTAATATATTCATATCTTAAACTTGTTTTATCACCAATCATATAATCAAACATTTCTGCTTTTAAATCTATTTTATCTGATACATTTTGTTTCTTAATATCTTGAAAAGTTTTATCTTCTACTTTACCAAAATCATAATTTAATTGTTCTATATCCATATATTATATACATATATTTTAATATTTAATTATAGACTATAATAATATTCAATACAAGACCTACTCATATGTAATCTATCTATTACTTCCTTAATTTTATCTTTATTTTCATCATTAATTTTTTCGTGTAATTCCAACATTTTTTCAGTTATTTTTATTACATTATATTTTGCTTTATCAATATCTTCTTCTGTAAAACCATTATAATATTGCCCCCAAGTAATAGTCATATATATTATTTGATTAGATATTAATTTGTGATTGTAAATTTGATATTAAATTAGATTGTGTTTCTACTTTATTCATTAGGTATTGAACTGTTTTAACTAAATCTGGTATTATTTCTCTTAAATCTAATAATTTTGTCATAGGGTAATCTGGATTATTCATATTAACGGATTTAGCGGATTGTGGTAATATAGGTTTAATGTCCTCCCATATAAATCCTTTTCTTACATTACA
>Ga0209336_10001413_pt1 | contig 11730 bp, 16 predicted proteins | sample LinPmetageLP32_FD_184042 | JGI IMG/M metagenome (GOLD analysis project Ga0209336, IMG submission 184042) | Marine viral communities from the Pacific Ocean - LP-32 (SPAdes) (version 2) | ecosystem: Environmental > Aquatic > Marine > Oceanic | place: Pacific Ocean | collected 2009-08-23 | reverse complement strand
AGAGCCATTCATCGAGACTGGCTGCTTCCCAGATGGGATAGAAGTGCAGTCCGATAGCATTGCTAGACGGGACAACTGCTCCCGATATAATGTTATTTCCGTAGAGGAGCGATCCTGCAACTGGTTCACGTATGCCATCGATATCAACAGGGGGAGCGGCTACGAAAGCCAGGACAAAACAAATAGTTGCGGCTAGTAATGTTGGAATCATTAGGACTCCAAACCAACCAACATATAGACGGTTATTAGTGGACGTCACCCACTCGCAGAAAGCCTGCCAGTTATTTAGTTTTTGTGGTCTTGAAAGTACAGCAGTCATTTAAGTAATAGTTCATGGTTGGGTATGTATAATTAAGTAAGACCATTTTAAAGACTTGGCTGTCTAGAGCTAAGGAAGGAATTGCACCTTCCACATGAATCTATTTAGCTTAGAAGGTGTACTTCAGACCAGCTTTAGTACCGTAAGAATTATCTTGTTCAGCGGTTAGTACTGACACTTCTCCATAGAGAGCTAGACGCTCACTAAGAGGAGCACTTCCACCGACCTTACCTGAGAATTCAATCTCCGAATCAGATCCATCACTGAGAACTACAGCAGGTCCACCTTGGATATACCAGTTATCACCTTCGTATCCAATGTGATTATCAATAACAGTACCGCCGTACTCAGATCCAACAAATCCAGAGTTAGATTCTACGTTTACATAAGGTCCAGCTTGTGCGGCACCAGCAGCGCCGAGCAGGAGTGAAGCAATAATAAGAGTTTTCATTTTAAATAATAGAGTGTTTGTTTAGTAAGCTTGTGGCTTTTTCTTTCTTGTAATGTTGCCAATCCTAGACTTAGTCTTAGGCTTGTCGTCTTCTAATTTGCCAGCACCTTTTTCATCGATGACATACTGTTTGGTACCAGAATTGTCATCGTATCCTTGTTCAAGCTTGGTATCAACATCAGGAGTTTCAGTAGGAGAGGTGCCTAAAGTATTTGAAATTGCTTTAATACCTTTCAATCCTTTGCCAACCTTCTTGATATTATTCCTGGTTTCACGATCAGGATTTAGCATAATTAGAGTTTGGTGTATGTGATTTAATTGTCATAGATTTGTTGCGTAGAATTGGATTACCAATTGCTGCCATCAACTTAGCCTTCTTCTTTACTTTAGGATCTTTGTGTCCTTTCTTGTGCATTACCAAATACCAGGAATGATTTGACCAGTGATTGCATATGAACCGAGAGCTGCAATAACACCAAGCATTGCAAGGCGGCCATTCAACATCTCAGCTTTTTCGTTGTGGTTTTCAGTGACGTTCATAACTTCCATAGGTGGTTCTTTGGCGAACATGTTTACACGTCCGCGTTCTTCAATGATGGTGGTCATTTCTTAATTTTTACACAGTTATTAACTCGGGTACCACCTTTTACTTTGGTACCTGATTTCTTGTAGCCCTTCCAGCAGGAAGGATCTAAGCGTTGCTTTGTAGCTTCTTTATTTTTTTTTGTCATTATTCATGACCGAAGAAATAAGGAGTCCAGCCAAACCAAGACCACCACCTGCAGCAAATTTTTCAAAACCGCTCGGTGATTTATTTTTCTTTTTCTTTTGTGGTTTTAGATACTTAGGAGTTGTGTTTTCCATTAATACAATAATTCATTAGAACGTTCTAATTTATTCATGATGTCCTGACGATAAGCAGGATCAACATCATACCTTGGATCACTCATGGCTTTAACAACTTCAGCCTGACTACGGAATACATCAGCAAACTGGATAGGTGTACGACCTGAAATAAAATCATCAGGTTGCCATCCTTCCATCTCTGCCATACGGAATGCCATTGCTTGTACAGCAAAGAAGCATGACTCAAGATCGCCCTTTCCCATCACCGTGTCATACATTTCGATGGTCTGTTCATCACAGTTTTCAGAAGCCCATCTGAGCATATTTGTATACTGCTCTTGACCACCAACTACATTATATAGATTACTTGTTTCATCAGATGTCAATTCATGCTCTTGATTCTCAGCTCGATAATCTAGATAGGCTTGAGCAATATCAGCAGGATCAGAGTTTCTCAAAGATTCAAGTGTATCTTCATCATATTCTGACTGTGACTGTTGCCATAATGCTTCCATCAAATCAATCTCAGAATCCTCTACCTGTTCTTCAGGAGACTCTTCAGTAGTTGGTTCTGCTTCCTGCTTTGATCCAAACTTTTGTTGTAGTTCTAGGTAAGCTTGTTCTAGTTGTTCTGCTGATTCATACTTTCCAGCAAGTAGTTGTTGTTGTTGTTCCTCTAGTTGATTACCTACTTCAATAGAATTAAGTTCGTCTTCAGAGAATTCAGGTTGACCTTGATCAGGTTGATACGTCAGTGTTGTCATATGCTGTTTCAGAGCGGAGGTTTCCAAGACCAACCTCAGTTACGTAAGCAGTTTCACGTCCGAGTGTTGGTGTACCTACCTTGGGTTTTCTTTGATATTTGTTTGTTTGATTGGAGAGGTACCTCCGATCTTTAACTGAAAGGTCTTTCACCTTCGGGTCCTCCAAGGGTTGGAGGTGCTCCGCCTTCTCAACCGGCTTGCGGGGGGAGCGGGGCTGCGCCTTCTTCGGGGGGCGTACCGGCTTGGCTTGGGTCATTAGTATTATTAGCTTGGAATTGAGATGCTTGTTTGGTGAGTGCAAGGTCTTGATCCATCGATGCTTGTTGCTGCATCTGTCCCTGCTGCTCACCTTTAACTTGATCCATACCTTTAACAAGACCGAGTTGATCAATACCCATTGATCCAGCTAAACGTCGGATGACTTCATCTGGATTGATATAGGTTTGTAATGCTTCAGGTCCCATTGTTTGAGATATTGTCTGAAGGAACTCAGTCAAGCTTTCACGATCAGCACCACGACCAAGAGCATTAATACCAGCAACAATTGTCGGCTTAACTAAATCTGTTGGTAGCTTTGGTATAGCCCGTGATTTTTGTAGCATGTCAAGTTTACGACTCAAGTAAGGTACAAGAAACTCAACAGTAAGCAGACTAAATAGTCCACCAAGTTGTGCTTCTAATTCCTGCTGAGTCATTCGAACTTCTTCTGCAGTTGTACGTTCAGAGTCACGAACATTCATAACAAGGAACGCTTCACTCAATCGCTTTTGAAAAACTTGTGATTGTTCAAATGCAGTACGGAAGTCAGCGGTCTTACCTACTTGCACGACACCAATATCATCAGGTCTACCCTGAACAATGGCACCGTTACCAGCTGCCGCAAGAGTTGCTGGTTTAGTTGTACTAGAAGGAGATACAACAAATACAACCTTAGCTGCAGCAGCTGAACCTTCTACGAGTGCTTGAGATAAAGATTCAAGTGACTTAAGATCACCCATAAATTCTTCTACTCTTCCTCTACCATATGCTTCACCATCTACATAATTAAATCGTAGTGGTAGCCATGGGTTTTTATTTAGTGGAGCCTTACCATAACTACTAGGGATTATCTTACCGTAGATTTCCTGATGCCACGTGACACGATTGTTATCACGTTTGATGTGAGTATATACATCACACTCACCAGGATTGGTTTCATAATCATTAGCAGATTGTTGTGGCTTTTGGTCAGGTAAGAATTTCTCAACGAGTTTCTTACTGACTGTTTCACGTGTGATGATCTCTACAACATTACCGTTACCATCTCGTTCTACGACATAGCGATTAAGGGGATAGAGTTTCAGCTGTTCCTTATTCATAAAGACCAGAGCATTACCCGCTACTACCAAGTGCTTTAGAGCCTGGTGTACTACGACTCGATCATCAGAAGCTGCAATAGATTCCATGATCGTACGCTCGATCTTTGCAAAGGATGTATCCATCTCTGTTTTAACACTAGGATTCTTTTGAAAGAGTCCTGGAGGAATACCTGTTTCATCTACCTGTAATTTAAAAAAGGTAGTTTGAGGAGGTAGTAAAGCAAGCATCAGTTTAGATGCCAAGGTTACTACACCTTTAGCACCTACTGATTGCCAAGGTGTTTTTAATACCTTTGCTCCTTTTGTGTAATCATCATCACGACGAATGAGATATGGAAGTGTGAGCTGTGAAGCTTCCCATGCTTTATCTAGAAATTGTTGGCGATCACTTTGGAGAACATCATATCGTTTCTTTGCTGCCATTTATTTTTTCCCTGATTTCTTGATAGTTAGACCGGGTGCTTTCTTAGTAGACGGAACCCCTAGAGATCCAACTTTTGTAGCGGGTAGGTTAAAAGAACTAGAAGTCTTTGGTTTTGACTTTTTATCAGGTAAGTTTTTATAGACTTTAGCTACCTTTAACTTCTTAGGCTGAAAGTCTTTAATACTTCCTTTCAAGCCACTAGGATTGTCAACCTTTGTCGACTTAATTGTCTTTAGCTTTGGAAGCGTAGGCATCTTAGGTCTCTTAGGTGAGTCATTAGTATATGTATTTTTCTCAACTTTTAATTTTGTAGGTTTATAATTTCCAACCTTTTTAATGCTATCTTTAGTGGCATTTAATATACCCTGACGCTTTTTTTTCTCAGAAGAAGAATATTGAAACTTTGATTTGTTGCTAGACATTTGATTCCATGCGATTTAATAGCCACTCCACAACCGAACGTTGACCAGATCTATACATAATCTTTGCAATAGTATCGTCGGGAGCAGGATTGATAGGTGGAAAATTAGTTTCTAACTCTTTGACAATGGCATGAGTTTCCATGCCAAGAGTCTCAAGCATGTTTAGTGTTTGCATAACAGTCACGACAAGTTACTTCTGTAATAGGATAATTTGCATTAACTATCACATCTTTATTGCATACTTTGCAATTTAATGTCTTAATTGGATCAAGCATATTGTGGTAGGTTTACACTAGAGTGTTCAAAAAATGCTGGCATTCTGGCTGACTTGGTAAAACTTAGTTCAGGTGCTTTACCCTGATACATAAGGTTGTCACTAGATTCCAGCCAAAATTTTTTATCTAAATATCTATTAGTAGTATTAATACCTAGTGGTTGCATAACCCAATTGATTGTTGCTTTACGAAGTTTGTCCAGGCTTGGAGAAATTTCCAGACCTAGTTCTCTGCATACAATTGAATTAGCACTGACATGGATCTGTTCGTCTCGGCTGATATCGGCACTTACGGTTCGCATTCCAGCGTCACCATTAGCGCGGAAGAATGGTAGAAGAACGAAGAAGATTGCACGTTCGGCCACCATTGCTTTGAGGATCGTGTGATCAGGATGCGCGATCCAAGCATCTCGTAACCGTAACGCTTCGGCTTCAGCTTTTTCATCCACCCCGTAAGCATTGGCGATGTAACCAAGAGCCACGTCGTGGTTTTCCTCGTCTTTGACGTTTGATAACAGTAGCTCCCTCGCCACTTCTGGAACTTCACCGGCCAGTGCATCAGTTATAAAATCTCCCACAGGTACTTCCATGTGCCGCAATGCAAGGGCACGGTAAACAGTTTCCTCCGCGCCTTCTTTGCATGTACCAGCAGTTGTCTGTACTGGTGTCCATTTTCTTTTCCTTGATAGTAGTTTCTCGTATGGGTTTTTCATTCAGCGCAATCACATTGAGGTTCATTAGTTAAAATTTCGTTCAGGTAATCATCAACTTCGTCCTCAGCAATAGCTGCATAAGCATTGGTCTTGTCCTGAACATCCCCCATTACCTGTAACGAGTAATAGAGAGAAGTCTGTGGAGACCTAAGCCACTCTTCAATGAAGTCCTCATCCATAACAGCCAAATCTGACCACCAATTAAATGAGTACCCATGGAGAAGTCCACTGGTTTGGTAGAGACGCATGATGCCATCTGCTACCCGTTTGTAATTATCCCAACCTACTTCTGATGCAATCTCTACATCACCGTATGAGTATGTCTGCACTCCGAATGTACCTGAGTCACGATCTACAGTACGACCAATAGGTGGGGCTATTTCTGGTGTACATGTATAACCATCAGCATCCTGTGAGCGGTAGCTACATGACGCTGTAGGTGCGATAGCAAAGGCTCGAACCATTCCATACTCATGAGCAACCAATGAAGCATCACGAATGCCATGAGCTAATTGTTCTACAAGAGAGTAAGCAGCAGTAGCTTTTACTTCTCCGGCTGAGTATTGGTCAAGTGCTCTTCCAAACTGTTCGTATGAGACACCGTACCTCCGCAGCAGGTTTGCGAGACCCAAGATTCCAAGTCCAACCTGTCGATCTGTGGTAGAAGATAGGTATTCTCCAGTCTCTCCAACGTTTGTTCTAGAATGTAATTCGCAAAGCTCTTGCATCCCTTGAGCAAAAGCACCAGGGATCTGTTTGAAGCTGCAGGCTCCAAGATTAATGTGCTCCAATAAGCACGTTCCTCGGGATGGCAGATACACCTCAAGACATACATTTCCTCTGATTCTCTTTGTTCCTTCATACTTTACTTTGTTAAGCCAGATATCTCCAGCTTTAATCTTTGAAATTAGAATTACTTTGTTGTCAGGTGACATCTCATCCCACCAATCTTGGCTGATGTTTACACATCGCTTAACCCAAGGTAGGGTATCTCGTGGTGCAATAAGGAAGTCTTTTAAGTCTGGATGATTTGCGTCTAAATGAAGCACTACTGCTCCGTTTTTGAATCGACCGCCTCTTCTGAGAGTCTCGTTAAGAGCCGAATAGATTCGTCCAAATGATACAGGACCACTCGCAACGACCCCTGATGGTCTCTCGGTATCTTTAGCATCAAGTCTTGATAGATGGATAGCAACTCCTGCTCCGTTGCGGAGAGCGTGGGAACAAAAACGCCAACTTGCTTCAATTCCATTAGGTCCTTCGAGTTCATTGTCAACAACAAAAACCGTGCACGACACGGGAAGGCGGCCAACAGGATCATCGATCCATGATTGAACACGTCCAGTTCTAGAAATTAATTCGCTCATTTAACTAAATCGGATAAGTTTGGTGGTTGATAGTTGGGTCCTTTCATAATCTTTCCGTCAGTCCTACGGATAGGTTTATTATCAAGACCAAGTTTAGATAAGTTCGATTTATGTACACGATCTAGTGCTTCTTCTAGATCCCATTCCATGTTCGCTGAATATTGGAAGCAAACATAAACAAGGTCAGCTAATTCTTTTAGTTCAGCTTCGTAGCCTTCTTCAGTGGCTGCATACATGAACTCCTTGAACTCTTCAACGATCAAATCCCGTTGCATAGTCCGGTTCTCCTTCATATTCTGGATCCCATACGCTGTACGGAACTGTTCTGCTTGGTCGGATAGGCTCTGTGATTTGATGTGTGTGTTGTAGTTCATTTTCAAGATAGTGGATAGCCTTTTTAAGGTCTTCTGTTTTCGTGCGAACATCCTTGTAACCGGCTCGGCACACATACTTAATAGCATTACCTAAGTGGTAGTTAAGTTGTTGATCACGTATGAAATCCCATACTTCTATTGATCCTCTAGTGTAGTGACTGGGAGATTCCATGCTTTAAGTAACTCGCCTATGTTATTAGTAAGAATAAAATTTGTTGTTTGTAATTGTAGGAACAACTCAATCATTTGATCTGGAGGACATTTATCTAGCAAGTCCTTCATTCGGCGCAGCTTGAACTGCTGTTCCACAGTCAGATCTGTTACTGGCATTGGTGGGAGTCCATAAGATGGGTCTGTTTTTTTCGAAGTCATAGTCGTCAGCAGTAAGTATCTTTGCAAGTCGCGCATTTTTAAGAGCTTCTGATTCAGGTAGATTTTTTGAATCGAATGCTGTGACTACTGAATTCCAGTTATAACCATATTCAGTAAAAAATTTTGTGCTAGTTTTTATACCAAAACCAGGTGCTCCGCTGTAGCCATCAGTACTATCACCACTTAGTGTCTGAATTAAAAACCATTCCCAACCAGATTGTTTGTCTATTGTGAACGTTTCAGTCAGATTATAGAGAGTGCCAGGTATTTGTTTTAGATCCTTATCAGGAGATACTATTACACAGTCATCGTTCGATGTTGCGTAGATACCTAATGCATCATCAGCTTCTAGTGTTGGCATACGGATAACACGATACTCATCATGAAGATGGTGTATCACACGTTTGTATCCACAAGGTTTCTTGCGATTACGGTGTCCTTTATAGTCCTTATCAACTGACTTGCGAAAGTTAATTGAATCACTAAAGAATAAAATAATTTCAGAATCCAAGTAACCAGATTTAATTCTACTAAGTTCACGTTTAACATTTGTGTATGCTTCACTGAACTTACTGCCAACCATTATGACATCATCACCCCAGTCAATGTCATACTCAGCCGCAGCACAGGCTTTATAAACAATGTAATCTGCATCTATTAGTAATGAAATCATTTACCCTGACCCCTACTCATCTTGCGATTACCTTTAGGTTTAGATAGACGACCTTGACCTTGTGTTGTTCTCTTTTTAGTTGACTTGATTTCGTTCTTCTTCTTTGAATAAAGCATTAGTGGGTTTCGCTCCAGTTGTTTCCGATAGTTGCTTCGGCATCAATACGACACCTGATGTTGTAGTATTCACCAGCTTCTGTACTGCTAAGTACCAAGGATGAACATAAGTCTTCTGCATGTTTTGGTTCTACTTCAAATTGAAGTTCATCATGAATGAACCCTAGTTGAGAGCAGCATAAATTTAATTCTTTAATGTGATCTTGGTTGATAATCATCCAACGTTTTGCGATCGTGGCGGCTCCACTTTGCAAGCAGAAATTCAACGCTTTATGAGGTGAATTAACTGCAATTTGTCTTCCATCGATAGATCGTATGTAGCCTTTCTCTGAAGCTTTCTTAATAGCTTCCAAGAGGTCTCCCAATCCTTCAATTGCTTCGACGTATGCAGCACGAATCTCTTTACCTTTTCGTTTAGCACTTGTAGAGGAGAGTTGTTTATCATAAGAATGTCCAATCTTTTCATCGCCCGCCCCATATAGCATCGCGTAGGTGACCGTCTTAACTAATTTCCTGGAGATTCCTATCTTGTCTGCGTTGACTTGATGGATGTCTCCATTGAGGAGGATTTCTGCATATCTTCCACCGTCATACCTATAAAGGTAACTGCTAAGCATCCTAAGCTCAATAGAAGAAAGATCAGCGCCCACCATGCATAAGCCTCTGCTTGGTATAAAGAGTTCTCTAAATCTTGGGTCTGCGGGCGTTTGACTGAGATTTGGGTTTCGATGGGCACAACGGTGTGTACTTGTTGCAACGCTGCAGTGATGATGTATCCGGTCATTCGTAACAAGCTTCAGCCATGCGTTGACGCCGTTCGAGAGCATCCCAAGCATTTTCGTTACCGTCAAACATCTCGCGAACTGCATAGCAATCGGAGATCCAATCTCGGTCAGAATAACTTCGTCGATAACTATTTTCCCAGTAGGTGTCTTCTGCTTTGGCTTCCATCCGTAGTGTGTTTTCAATATCCATGAAATATGATCACGAGAGGTTGGGTTTAATTCTTTTAATCGAGTAAAGGGTGCACCCTTCGCATATCCAGACGTGCTGTTATCTCGTTTTGGAGTGAATTCTGCTCCTGCAATGAGAGTGTGTTTCCTTCGTAGTGATTCTTCAATCTCTCGAAGCTCTTGTCTGAGAGTAGATGTAAGTTGCCATGCAGCATTCGAATCAAAGAACCATCCATGAATTTCTTGTTGTGTAAGTATCTGAGCTACCTGATGTTCTAATTTGACCCATTCAGGTATTTGTGGAAATGCTTCCATAGTTTGGTGGTAACGTTTACATCTTGTATGCAGTAATCTTCCATCTCTTGAGACCAACTACTCCAATCAGTTTGCTTACTGAATACTCCTTTGTACTCGCCTAGTCTGTATCCCCAAGCTTCTAGTGAATGTCTTGACCACAACTGTTGAGACATGAATCTCCACTTTGTTTTTTGGTCTATTTCTAGTAAGTTCGGATGGTAAAGACGTGATAGCAATAGAGTATCAATGACAAGACAAGGAGGCTCAAACCAAGGGTATAGTTTATTGAGTACAGGAATATCGTACGCAATAACATTATGACCCAAGATGCAGTCAGCATCTGCCAACCGCTGTACCCCTCGTACGACAGGTTCTTCATTACCCGTGTCATTGTATGCAATAGTTTCTTGCGTATTGCAGTCATGGATAGCAATACAATGGATGGTAGAAGCATCAAATAATAGTCCGTTTGTTTCTAAATCAAATACAAGACTCACTTCTTCTGCCATACATAAGTCTTGTCTATGAATTTCGCCTTCCGAATCATTTCATCAGTAGGAGGATTTGGTTTAAAAATCTTTCCCTGGATCAAATTCTGGTTCTGGTTCAGTTTCATCGAATTTACAAGTTTCAAGGTTATACGTTAATGAACAGGCTATACCTGTCTCTCCTGAATGTCGATTCTTAAGGACTCGCACAGTTGTTGTGCTGTCTTTATTGTCTGATTGCTGATCCCGCTCAAGTGCGATGACGCTGTCAGATAGTTGTGCAATCGCTGCGCTTCCACGTAGCTGTCCAAGAGTGACTCTTCCGCCTTCCTCATGATTTTTGTCTGTAGTTGTTCTTCGTAAATGACTAACAAGAAATAAAGATATACCTGTACGTTCCACTAGAGAACGGAGCCGAGTCATTGTGACATCGATCATCCGTCGTTCATCCCCATCGAGTCCAGAAAGGAGGATGGAGAGGTGATCCAAGAAAATGATTCTACAGTCGAGACCTTGTGCCAGGTACTCAATCCGATTATAGATAACATCAGGATCATAGGAGCCGAAACCATCAAAAAGATAGAGGTTCCAATTAGCGATTGTGCTATCGAATGCTTTAGTAAGTTCTTCATGTGAAGGTTCTCCTAAGTGAAGTGATTTACCTACAGCAGATGACATGAGACCTAGAGCTGTTCTCCTGTTTGATTCTTCAAGAGCCAAGTAACCGACTCTCTCTCCCCTTTGGAGTAATGAAGTTGCAATGTCCCTACAGAAGCTGGATTTGCCGATACCACTTCCTGCAGTGATCGTTGTAAGCTCTCCGTATCTAATACCATGTAGGAGTGTGTTGAGTCCTTGAAATGGATATTCATGATCGTTAGGTGGGTTAGGTGTAGTTACTAATTCAAGTAGAGATTTACCTTCTACAATTCCATCTGGTCTATATGCTTTAGCATCCCAGAATGCATTCTCGATAGCCTTGTAATCATTAGCTTGTAAAGCCTCTGAGGCGTCCTTGTAAGCCTCTGCAACAGCTATGTATACCTTTCCTGGAGGTAATGCATTGGCAGCATCTTTAACGGCCTTATGGCCTGGTTCATCATTATCGAACCATAAGATGATCTTCTCAAATTGTTGCAGCCAATCATAGTTATTCTTGATAGCTTTCTTTGCAGCTGATGCACCTGATGGCAGAGATACACAAGGATAATCACCTAATGCTTCTGCAACTGATGCTGCATCTAGCTCCCCCTCTGTGATGACTACACTTTTGTGTTTTCCTCCTTTGAAAAAGATGTGTTGTCCGAAGAATGCTCCATCATTTTCTCCTTCGTAACTAAAGACTTTGTTTTTTGTCCTGGTTTTGGCTCCGATTGGTCTACCATCACTGTTGTGGTAGTACATTCGAAGGAGATCACCTTCTTTATAGATCTTGTAGCGTTCGCAGATCCTTTCAGATAAGTTTCTCTTCTGCAGCCTTTGAGCTGAGCCTTTGTAACTCATGTGAGTTTTTGTCGAT